>MDTG01244144.1_pt1 | contig 66393 bp, 66 predicted proteins | sample 811421 | NCBI WGS metagenome assembly MDTG01 (sample SAMN05326645, study PRJNA326480) | marine metagenome | isolation source: seawater | place: Pacific Ocean: South East | collected 2011
CTTCCATATCTTAAGACAAAGTACCATCGGCGCTGAAAGGCTTGACTTCCGAGTTCGGAATGGGATCGGGTATAACACTTTCGCAATAACCACCGGCGAGAGATTTATACCTAATTAAAATTTATTGTAAACAATCTTTTAAAGCAAATACTAGCCTGATTTCACGTTTTTTCTAAGGAAATCCCTAACGTAATCTTTTAAACTTATTCTTCCAAAGCTCTTGTGCACCTTATTTGATAAACTTAAATTTGTTAAAGCAGATGCATATCTTTCACCCTTCCTAACAGGTAAAAATCTGACTTTTGATTTAAATAATTTTGCAACTTCAATGATTGTAAAGCTTTCCTTGTTTGAAATGCTATAATATCTATTTTTATCTAACTTCCAAGCCTTATAGCATATTTCCACAGTATCTTTAATATGGGTAAAACGTCTAGATTGAGTTCCAGGTTTTACAATTGGAAGTGATTTATTATTTAAGTAATTATGTTCGAAAATACCAATAACAGTAGCCATTTTCCCAGTACATATTTGTTGAGGGCCATAAACATTGTAAAAGAAAATTACTTCATATTTAAAATTATACCATTTTTTTAAATTTTCTAAAAATTCCAAATTTTTTGTTTTTGTAAAAGCATAAGGTGATAAATTTTTATCTTTTCCCTTATTACCTAATGACGCCGACGTGGCTGAATAAATTAATTTAATTTTATTTTTTAAACAAAAATCAAATACTGCATTTGTGCCAATAGTGTTTGATTGAATACAATCATTCATTTGAAGAAAGCTCTGATATATTCTCGAAAATTCTCCAAAATGAAATATAGATTTTATTTTTTTTCTATATTTGTTTAATATCTTATTAATATCTTTCGTGTGCCCTTTTATATATTTTATTTTCTTGTTTCGTATGTGATTTTTTTTTGTTCCGGAGGAATAATCATCTAAACTTATAATCTTAGAGTTAGTTTTAGAAGTTAAGTGAGATATTAAATTTGAGCCTACAAATCCAGCTCCTCCAGTTACTATTATTATATTTTTCATCAAAAGAATTAAATTAATTTAAAGTTAATTTATTTACAATTATTCAACTAATTCTTAAAGAAAATAATCAATTAATTCTCAATAATTTAAAAATTTTCATAAACAAAGATGTTAAGAAATAATCAAAATAAAATGGATAATATTCTTTTTTCCTTAAATTCATCAAATACTCATGGGCCTGTAATCTTTTTGAAAACCATATAAAATTAAATTTTTTGAATTTAGATGAAATTCCATGTTTATCTTGAACATATATTGTCAAAATCTTATTAAGTATAAAGTGATTGTTTTCTTTGAATTTTGAGTAAAAAAATAATTTTAAATCTATTTCTAAAAAATCATACCTAGCTTTATTTTCTTTAAAAAACTTACTTAAAGATTTTTTTTTAATTGAGAATGAGCTGGTAGGATAAAATTTCGGCCAAATTTTAAAAAAGACAAAATTTCTTTCAATTTCAAAATTTAAAAATTTGTTTTTTTTTTTAATTTTTACTATATCTTGAAGAAAAAATATATTATCATTTTTTTGAAAAAAATTATTTACTTCTTTAAGTTTATTTCTCATAAAAATATCATCCCCATCCAATAAGCAAACAATTTTTCCTTTTGCAAATTTCAATGCCTTTTTAATTGCATATATTTGATTAAGAGGTGAAGAATTAAACTTTCTTTTGATAAATATTTTTTTTAATCTCTTATTCTTAAACTTTTGAATTACATCTCTAGTTTTATCTGTTGACCCAGTATCAACAACTATTATTTCAAAATTCTTATAATTTTGAGTTAAACATGAACTTAGAGTTTTTTTGATAAACTTTACCTTATTAAAAGTTGTAACAATAATTGAAATTTTGTTTTGTTTAATCAATTTTATATCTTTTGTTTAAATAGACGTATTCAAATGATTTTCTAAAATTCATTTTAGATTTATGAATTTGTATAAAATTATTTTTACAAAGTAAGTTATTTATATCTCTAAATTTGTAGCTTTTTTTAATCATTAAATCATAGTGATGTTCAAATAGTATCAATTTTACGTTTTTTAAACAGTTTTTTAAATTATCTAAAATTAAAAATTCATACCCTTCAGTATCTATTTTCATTATATCAATAATTATTATTTTTTTTTTAGTTATAAACTCTTGAGCATTTTTTATTTCGATTTCACTTTTTAAAATTGAGGCATTTTTATTAAAAAATTTTAAGATTTTTTGTTTCCTTTTAAAGTAATTTGTTTCTATATTTACATCATTTATTGTTGATGAAGAGCTCTCTAATACCTCATTAATAATTGCTTTACTATTTTCTGCCCCTAGAGCAAAATTATACAAATATATATTTTTTATTTTTGAAAAATTTTTAAGATTTTTTTCAAGAATACTAAAATTTTTTTTATTTGGTTCAAAAAGGAAAGCATTTTCAATATAAAAATTTTTAGAAAAGTCAATTGTGGTTTCACCTTTATGTGCTCCTATATCAAAGAAAGTTTCAATTCTTTGTGGTAAATTTCTTTTGATTTGATTGATTAGTTTTTTTTTATAAAAAAATTCAATTAAATTTAAAATGAAATGAAAAATTCTATTCATAATAAACAATATAATTTTTCCACTTTCTACCTTTTACACTTGATCGATGTGTACAGGGTTGGGGTATATTCCAACAACTACCTTTCTGAACAATATTAAGATATAAATTCTCATCTAATTTTTTTGTATTATAATCATAATTTTCTATTTTAAAAAAAGTATTTCCAAAAATATTATATTCATAAACATATTTTTCATTTAATAATCTATCTATATTTCTTCCAGAATAAATCATTAAACCTAAAATGATAAGTATCTTAAAAGACTTGGTTATTTTTTTTTTAAATAGAAAACTAGATATAAAAAAACAAAAAGATATAAATAATAAATTTGCAACTATGACGAAGCCACCATATCGAAGTTGTGGAAATTTATAAAACCAAATTAAAAAAAGTACAACAAAGCATAAAAAAATTTTTAAATAATTTTGATTAGTTTTGTTTGATAAAAATAAATTTTTTTTAATGATTGAATATGTAACTAATAAAATTAAAAATAATCCTCCAAGAAAATCAGAAACTTTATTAAAAAAATAGTTTGAAATCCAATTATTTACCCAATTAAAGCCGGTTAAATATTCATCAATATTTTCAATTCTCCAATTTGGATTAGCTCCAGCTTTTGACCACAACTCATACCAAACATTCATTTCCTGAACTTTTTTTGAGTTAAATGACCACTCAAATTGACTAAAACAACTTAAGTTTATTGGATATAGAAAACAACCTGTATTAGCCATTTGCACACTAAAATTTAATGCTATTAATAAAAAAATAAAAATAAAAGAATATGATGCTATCAAATCTTTATATTTCTTAAAATCAAGTTTCAATTTCAAAATAATTGGAAATATCAGAATTCCAAAAATTATAAAATATGATTTTAAAGTAAAAACAAAAGATAAAATAATTAGTATTAGTGGTATTTTTTTTAAATCCATTTTTTCATTTAAAAATTCTATAATTAGAATAACTAAAATAAAAATTAAAATCTGACCCGATCTATCTGTTCCATGTTCAGCAAGTCTATAAAATATGATTAAACTAAATAATAAACTAAGAACACTGAAAACTTGAATTGAATTTATAGTTTTTTTTTTTTCAAAAATCTTTTGGAAGAAAAATAAAATTGAAAAAAGAAATATAAATTGTTGACCAAAATTAAATGAATAAAATTTTATATATGGTAAATAAAATAATGAGTTAATATAAAATATTGATGAGTGAGTCCTAAATCCATGATTAAAATGTCCAAGACCAAATTGTAATTTTTGCTGAGCTAAATTAAGTGTGTAAGGAAGATGATACCAACCAAAATCATCATGTGTTTTGGCCATTAAATTAAGAGTAAAAAAAATAAAAATAAAAATTAATGATGAATAAAAATATTTTTTACTGACTGAAATTTTGGGGAAAAAATCTCTAAAAAATTTAATAAAGAAGAATATACCAAAAGAATGTAAAATTATGTTATGAATAAAGTTATGTGCTACAAATATATTTGATATAAAAGATATGAATGTTAAAAAAATAAGACCAAAAATACCAATTAGAGAATATTCATTCTTATTTAAATTTAATTTTAAAAATTTTACGAAAAATAAACCATAACCACTGATAGAAACAAAAAAAACAAAGTAGTATGAAACTAAAATAAAAAAATTCATTAATAAGATATGTCATATAACAATTTTTTAAAAAATAATAATCTAATAGTTAAATTTATTTTCTTATTTTTAACTTTTTCGCTTTTTTTAGGTTTTTATTTAAATGAAAATTCTACAGGAGGTGCTGAGCAAGATTATTTAGTTCATGATCAGATATCAGAATTATTTTTTAATGATTTCAATAATACTTTACAAAATTATGATAGTTTAAAAACAAGACACTCTCCAATAATACCAATTTATTTTTCTTTTTTAAAATTTTTTAATTTTGATGACAATTTAGTAAGATTTATTCATTTACCCATAAGTTTGTTGATAGTTTTTATTTTTTTCAAATGTCTTGAGATAAAATATAGTAATTATAATCGAAATAATTTAATTATTTTTTCATCAATACTACTTTTATCACCTACAATAAGATCTTTGTCTATTTGGCCAGATAGTCATCTTTATGGTCTTTTATTTTTTTTGGTAGCGACTTATTTTTTTTTAATCTTTTTGAAAGCAAAAGAAAAAAAAAAAGTAAAGTATGCTTTATTAAATATATTATTTCTTGCTATAAGTAGCTACATAAGACCGAGTTTTTCTTTGTTTGCGATTTATTTTTTTTGGTTTTTTTACAAGGAATTTAAATTTACGAAAAAATTAATTCAAGTAATTGTTTTTAATTTAATCCTAGCCTTACCTGCAATATACTATCTTTTTTATTTAGACATAATGTTTCTTAAAACAAATGCTGTAAGTAATATAGACTTTTTTACCAGAATTAATCCAGCTAATAAAATACTTTTAATATCTAGTATTGTTTTTTTTCATATTTTTCCAATTATATATTTTAAATTTGATCACATTAAAAAAAAGTTTTTTCAGATCAGATTGTATGAACACGTTTCTTTATTTTTAATTTTTATTCTATGTTTAATTTATTTTAATTATAAAAAAGATTTTAGTGGCGGTGGTATTTTTTTTCATATATCAAATTTATTGAATTTGGAATTTATCTTTTTTGTTATATCTTTAATTAGTATTTATATTCTATATTCTCTAACAAGAGTAAACTTAAATAACTTTTTAATCGTTATTTTAATTTTTTTTTCAAATCCTCAATTAACTATTTACCACAAATATTATGATCCATTAATTTTAATCATTTTTTTTCTACTAATTAATATTAGTCTTGATAAAAAAATTTTTAATTTTAAGAGTATATTATTTTTTTATTCCCATTCTTTTCTTTTTTTGTTATTAAGCCTCCTGAAATAATATGAAAGATTTAACTTTACTTATCCCTGCAAAATTTGAGTCTGAGTCACTCCCTTTGGTCTTGAATGAATTAAAAGATCTTGAGTGTAAAAAACTTATAGTTTTAGATGAAAAAGATACTGAAACAATTAATTCAATAAAGAAATTTGATTGTGAAATTTTATATCAAAAAAAACTTGGTTATGGAGCCGCATTAATTGAGGGAATAAATTATATCAATACAAATTATTTATGCATATTTAATGCAGATGGATCATTTAATCCAAAATATTTAAATGAAATGTTAAAAGATTGTAAAGAGAATTCCGACTTTGTTTTTTCATCAAGATATTCTAATGACGGAGGAACAGAGGATGACACCTTTTTAACTTTTATAGGTAATAAAATATTCACATTTATAGGTAATTTTTTTTTCAAATTAAAAATTGATGACATACTTTACACATTTGTCATGGGAAAATCAGCTTCATTTAAAAATTTAGATTTAACGTATCAGGATTTTAGATTTTGCATTGAACTACCTATTAAAGCAAAATTAATGAATATGAAATATATTAATCAAGGTTCTTTTGAAAGGAAAAGATTTAAAGGGAAAAAAAAGGTTAATGAATTCAGAGATGGTTTTCTAATTTTATTAGGGCTAATCAATCTATTTTTTAAAAAACTTTAAACTTGTTTTTTTAAAAAGTTGTAAGAAATCAAATAAATTATTATATTAAATATTAATATTAAAGCTAGATAACCAGAGTGATAAGACACAATTGTCGAAAGTGCTAAAACTATCAAATTAAATACATTAATCACAAATCCTGACAATGAATTATTAAATTTTTTAAATTTTACTTTCTTATTGATAAATTTAAAAACAAAATGATGTAAGTGAAAATTATCAGCTTCAGAAACACTTGTTTTATTTGATATTTTTCTGATTATAGAGAACAAGTTTTCAAAAGCGGGATACCATAGCAAATTAAGAATATAAATTGGGGAGACATTTAAGTTTTGATTAGATAGCATAATGGTGAAAAATCCAAATAATAAACCAATTAGATATGCTCCAGAATCACCCATAAGAATTTGTGAAAAAAAATTAAATAAAAATAAAACTAAAAGACAAACGATTAAAATTGAAAATTTATTGACATCAAAATCAATTAGGGGATTTTGACTTAATGAAAATATGCAAATTGAAACAATTAGAAAATAACCGACTAATAACAAATTTGTACCATCTATGAAGTTACATCCATTGATCAATACCAAAAAACAAAAGATTGTGAAAATATATTTAAATAAATCGTATTCTAATAGTCTATCTATAAAGTCGATTCTCGTATTTGCAACCAAAGTTTCAGTTAAAAAAATAAGAAATAGAATTACAATTAATTGAAAAAACAATCTTATCTTAGGTGAATTTATTAAATTTAAATCAGACAATAAACCAATTAAAAAAATTAAAAAAAATGGAATTATTAAAATAAAGTTTCCTTGAAAAATAAAAAAAAAAATTGTTATTAAAAGAAACAGACCCCCTAAGTATGTCTTTTTTTTATCAATATAAAAAAGTTTTTTGTGTAATTTATCTTGGGTTTTCTCAATTAGTATTCCTTTTTTTAAAAAAAATTTTGAAGTAAAATAGAGTAACAAAATACTTGTTAAAAAATAAAAAATCATTTTTTATAATTTTCTTTGTAAAAATTTATAGACCTCTTCAAACCATCATTTAATGATATAGTTGGCTTCCAGCCCAAAGAAAAAATAATTTTATTATTTAAATTTTTTTTCAAAGTACCATCAGGATATTTACTATCAAAAATTATTTTTCCTTTATAGCCAATAATATCTGCAATTTTTTTTGATAAACTTTTAATACTTAAACTAGAACCTGAGCCAACATTAATAAGTGGAAAACCATTTTTTGTTTTTTTAGAAATTTTTTTTTTACTTAATTTTAGAATCTGATAAATTGCTGAAGCCAAATCATCAACATATAAAAATTCTCTAATTGGTTTACCAGTTCCTAGTAGTTGTAAAGATTTTTTATTTCTTAACTTTGCATTGTAAATTTTGTTGATCATAGCAGGTATTACATGTCCAGAAAATTTGTCAAAATTATCATTAATACCATAAATATTAGTGGGCATTAAACAAACTACATCTAAGTTGTGATCATTGTATAAAGCTTCTGAAAATTTTATACCTGCAATTTTAGCAATGGCATAACTTTGGTTTGTTTTTTCTAGTTCTCCCGATAATAAATCACTTTCATTTATAGGATTTTTTGCAAATTTTGGATATATGCATGAAGTTCCTAAAAAAATAACTCTTTTAACTTTTTTTAATAATGCCAATTTAAGAAGGTTGTTTTGAATTTCAATATTTTCTAAAAAAAAATCTTTTTGATATTTACTATTAGCCAGAATACCTCCAGCCTTTGCAGCAGCCATAATTAAATATTCAATTTTTTTTGATTTAAAATATTTTAAGGTTTTTTTATGATCTCTCAGGTCAAGTTTTTTCCTATTTACTGTTATTAGCTTTTTAAAACCTTTTTGCTTAAGTTGCCGTACAACAGCGCTACCAACTAGACCATTATGTCCAGCAATATAAATTGCACTTTCCTTTTTCATTAAATTAATTTTTTTTGTGCTTTTTCAATATCTGAGTCCAACATATCTTTAATCAAATCCCTAATATTGTACCTCAATTTAAAATTTAATTCTTTTAAAGCCTTTCTTGGATCACCTCTTAGATAATCAATATCTGCAGGTCTATAATATTTCTTATCAACCTTAATAATTAAATCTTTTTTACCATTTTCATTTATAAGATAAGCTCTGGTTTTCAAACCTTTTCCAGTCCATTGAATTTTTATGTTTAGATATTCACAACAAAGATTGATAAATTCTTTAACACTATAGCTTTTTCCAGTAGCTATAACATAATCTTTTGGAGATTTATTTTGTAACATCTTCCATTGCATCTCTACATAATCTTTAGCGTGACCCCAGTCACGTTTTGCATTAATATTTCCAAGATAAAGAATTCCTTTTTGTCCTAACATTTTTTTTGCAAAGAACATTGTGATTTTTCTCGTTACAAAAGTTTCACCTCTTCTAGGACTTTCGTGATTAAAAAGTATCCCATTGCAAGCAAATATACCGTAAGCCTCTCTATAAAGTTTTGTAATCCAAAATGAATATAGCTTTGAAACACCGTAAGGGGATTTAGGTACAAAATTTGATTTTTCTGAAAAGTATTTATTTTTATTTTTTTGTCCAAATAATTCTGACGTACTTGCTTGATAAAATTTTGTTTTGGAAAATTTAAGAAATCGTATTGCCTCTAGTAATCTCAATGTACCTAAGCCTGTGACTTCAGAGGTATACTCAGGAATTTCAAATGAATGACCCACATGACTTTGAGCTCCAAGATTATAAATTTCATTAGGTCTTATTTTACTAACTAAATTAAAAAGACTGTTTGAATCTACTAAATCACCATAATGAAGAAAGAAATTTTTACTTTTAAAGTGATCTTCATATATGTGATCAATTCTAGCAGTATTAAATGAAGATGATTTTCTTTTTATGCCATGAACAATGTAATTTTTTTTTAACAAAAATTCTGCTAGATAAGATCCATCTTGTCCAGTGACACCTGATATCAAAGCAATTTTTTTTTTCATAAGTTTTTTTTTTGATTAACGCTTTTCTTTATATAATGAAGACCTAAATTAATAACCAAAAAAATTGATAATAACAAATTTTTTTTTTCAAATTTATTATATACTATAAATCCATTGATAATTTTATCTTTAAAAGAACTTGAAAGAGAATTTTTGGATTTTCTCCATAAAGTAAGTGATTCTTTCATGCAGAAAAAATTTTCTCCTTTTCTTGTCAGCTCAAGCCATAATGCATAATCCTCTTTGGTTTTAATATGTTTAAACTCAGACAAATTAAAGACTTCTTTTAAAGCCATTACTGAAGATAATCCAATATCGCATGAATTAATCAACTCTCGATATGTCAATTTTTCTTTTGACAAGTTTTCGCCCAAAATTTTATTTTTATAATCTATAATTTTGTAATTTGTATGAGTAATTCTAAATTTGTTATCTTTCATATATTTATATTGTAGCTCCAATTTATTTAGTAACCAGACATCATCACAGTCAATAAAAGCTAAATATTTCCCTTTTGATTTTTTAATTGCAATATTCCTTGATTTAGCTGCACCCAAATTTTCATTATTTATTATTAGCGATGCTCTTCGTTCATTATGGATAAACTTTTGGATAAATTCCAGATCATTTTGATCTGTATCATCATAAATTACAAGAATTTCAATATTATCATATGTTTGATTTATAACGGACTCGAATGATTGTGAAAAATATTCTCTTTTTTTATAAAATGGCATTATAACACTTATCAAATCCATAATTAAAATATTATAATTAATTAAAAAATTAATGAAATTAAAAAGAATAAAATTAATTATTTTTCACCCCTACTCTATGGTGGGAGGGGCAGATAAATCAATTTCAAGATTAATTAACGGTCTTAGTGAAAAAAAATATGAGATAATATTTATTACTCTTGGAGAGCCCTCTATTAAATTCTATCTTAAAAAAAAAATAAGGTTTATCAAAATTTTTAGTTCAAAAACAATATTTGCAGTTCCAAAAATAAGGGAATTCTTAAAAAAAATTCCTCTAAACGAGAAAGTAATTTTTTTCTCAAACCAAAACTTCGCAAATATAATCTCTTTTTTGATCCTATATGATCTTAAGCATATTAAACAAATCATAATGGAAAGAAACCATATAGATGAATTCAAATACCCAAATAATAAAATAGATCTTATCAAAAAAAAAATAATAAAGATTTTAATGATTATACTTTACAAAAAAGCTGATCTCATTCTAGGAAACGCAAAAAAATTAAGTGAGGATCTATCAACTATGATAAATGCAAAAGTAAAAACTTTATATAATCCTGCTTTTGATAGTGATATTTTAAAATTTTCTAAAAAAATTATAAAAAATATTGATCAGAAAAATATAATTTTAAACATAGGCAGATTAGAAATCCAAAAGGATCAAATCACAATACTCAAAGCAATAAAAGATATTGATGAAATTTTTTTAATTATAATTGGTTATGGTTCAAAAAAAGATTTACTTAATAATTTTATTAAAAAAAATGGTTTAAAAAAAAAAGTCATAATATTAGATAAGATATTAAATCCCTACCCGTACTATAAAAAATGTGATTTATTTGTAATGTCATCACTTTATGAAGGCTTCCCAAATGTTTTAACAGAAGCGGCAATGTTCAAATTACCAATTATTTCATCAAATTGTAATTCTGGTCCATCAGAAATTCTTTTACAAAATAAGGGTATTCAAATATTTGAAAAAGGTAATCATGAAGATTTAAAAAAAAAGATAAACAATTTTTTTAAAAATAAAAAATCTATTTTAAATAGAAGATCACTTATCAGCAGGAAACTTAAACGTTTTGATAAAAAAAAAATTATTAGTCAATATGATGAAATATTCACAAGTATATTTAATTAAATTATATTTTTTAAAGCATTATAATGACGAAAAAGAGTATACTTGAGGGTCTCTTTTTTTAAATATTTTTTTCTCATTTTTTTTTCTGATTCACTTTCGTTCAAAAAATTTTTTACATTTTTAATAAAATCATTTTTATTATTTACCTCAAAAATATATCCTGCTTTGCCATAATTCAAAAATTCTGCTGGACCTGTGGGACAATCGCTGGAGATAATTGAACAATCACATGCCGCTGCCTCTATTAATACATGTCCTGGGTTCTCGTAAATTGATGTTAAGATTAATCCGACGCTATTTTTCATATAAGGAAAAACATTTGATTTAAAACCCTCCAAAAAAACTTGGTCTTTAAGGTTTAATTTTGATATTTTTTTTTTTAATTTTATTTTTTCTTCCCCTTCTCCTATAATCACTAATTTATAATCAGGATAGAGCTCGACTAAATCTTTAAAACACGATATCAAAAAACTAAAATTTTTTTGATTGGTTAATCTTCCAACTGATAAAAAATATTTTTCTCCATAAAAAAATTTTTCAATCTTATCTTTTTTTTTTTTTAATTTACTAATATCTATTATAGGGTCATATAAAACATGAATTTTTTCGGGGTCAAAAATATTTGATTCAATAAGTAAATTTTTAGTTTCTTTAGAAGGACATGTTACAGCATGAATCTTTCTAGAAATTTTTTTCCATAAAAATTTTCTTAAAAGATTTAATTTTGGTTCACCTGAAATCCTTAATATTAATTTAGTTTCAAATTTAAATAAAAAAAATAGAATTATTGGTAAAGATGTTATCAAATGAACTATTAAAAAATCTGGTTTTTTAGTTTTTAAGATTTTTTTTAATGGAAGAAAGCAAGAGAAAAAAATTCGTAAAAAAAATAATCTACTCCAAAAAAAGCCTTTATTTCTAAGTTTTCTAAAATCTTTTTTCGATTTTCTCAGATAAATTAAATCATATTGTTCTTCATATTTTGACCACTCAAAAGTGGCATCAATTAAATATGGGTTAACAGTTTTGTTAGAAAATTTTATTATACTTTTTATTGAATTTAAAACAGAGTTAACAGTTCCTATTTTTGAATTAAACGGGGCCCAATAAAATATAGTTTTCATTTTCAAGTTTTATCGAGCTCATTAAAATATTTTTGAGATTGTTTCCAAATTTCAAATCTATAAAGTTTTTTCTTGGCAATATTCATTTTTTTTTTACTTTCTTTATAGTTCTTTATTGCTTTAATTAAAGCTTGAGTTAAAGAATTAATATTATCATTTTTCACTATTAAACCACCTTTGCCGTTACAAAGAATTTCTTTTGGCCCACTTTTACAATCGGTCGCAATGCAAGGAACATTAAAATTTATTGCGTCTATTAAAACATTACCAAGACCCTCGTATTTTGAGGGTAAAACAAACAATTTTGATTGTATAAAAAATTTTTCTGTATTTTTTTGATAACCTTTCAATTTAATGTAGTTTTCTAACTTATAATTTTTAATTAAATTAATTAATTCTTTTTTTTCTGATCCATCACCAATGATAAGTAATTTATAATCTTTAAGGAATAAACGTGACTCTTTAAAAGCAATAATTAAATTTTTAAAATTTTTTTGAGACGTAAGTCTTCCTACACCTAAAATAATTTTTTTCTTTTTAATACTTTTTTTTCCCAATTTTTTTTTTTTTGATTGATAAATAAGGATTATAAATAAAATTAATTTTTTTTTTATTTTTCCCAAATGTAAATAATTTTAAAGAGTCAGCAGACCCTTTCGAGTTCGTAATGATTTTATCAGGTAGATTATAAAAGATGAACCTTATTAAAAAAATAAAATAGGCTATAATTTTATTATCTGCAAATTTAATTGAGGAAATCGGATCTTCAGAATTCCTTATTGCAATTTTAAATCCTTTTAATCTAGCTACTAGTATTGAAAATATATTACTTTGCATAGAATGAATTAGAGTATTACTTTTGTTAAATCTCTTGAGAATCTTAAAAAGTTCTATTGAGCAAATAATTGATGACCAAACTCTATAGGGTAAGAAAATATTTTTTTTAATTAATTTAGATAAGATGTGTAAATTTTTAACCCTTTCAATATTTCTTACTTGTTTATTTTCATTCGTAATGAGAAAAATTTTTTTTTTTTTTGTTTTATTAAAAATGATCAAATTTTTAATAATTTCCTCAACCCCCCCTTTTTCAAAAGATGGATAAAATAAAATTATATTATCGTAAGCCATTTTAATTTATAGAATTTTTTGTTTGTTATATTAATAAAAATTGTTCCCAAAGTGTTTTTTTTTTAACATTTTGTTGAAAAATTTACGGTTATTTTTATAAGTGATACAAAACATTTGTTAATTTTATTTTTTCAAGAAAATATCCTTATAAAAATTTAGTCTTTTATTATCTTTATGATAAATTTTTTGAATTTTATTTCTCAAACTTTCATCGAGAGAGTAAGAATTTTTAGATTTGTCGAATTTGATATTTTTATAAATTACATTTCTAGTAAAATTATAAATTAAGTTTTTTTTGAATCTATTTGTTATTTTTTTAATTTTTTTGGAGCTATAAAGATAGTAATACATGTTAAACCATAAATTACCTATTTTTAAAGTATTTTTATTTTTATATTTATTTTCATTTATTTTTTTTTGTGGAAAAATTTTACTATCTATTTTTGAGCCAAATAATCTATTTATAATACTTATATATATTTTTGGAGAAAATTCTAAATATTCTAATGGTAAAAAAACAATTTTACATTTAAATAAATATTTTAGTTTTTTTGCTGTTTGATTATATTTTAATAAGTCAAAAAATTTTTTTTTGTTAATATTGCTATTCTCAATATAATCTATAAATTGTGGATATCTTTTTTTTAACCTTGGATACAGATAAGCATATCTTGAGATTAATAGATCTTCTTGTCTTCTAGTTGATAGTAAAAAGATTAAATTAATTTTATTTTTTTTTTTCAATTCACTAATAAATATTTTTAAAAATTTAATATTTCTTTCAGGATCATAAAATTCATAATCAAGGATTGACTCATCAGACAATATTATATTTTTAATTTCGTTCTTTTTAAGAATAGAGTTTAAACGTTCAATAAATTCTGAAAAATCTTTTTTATTAGGAATTTTTTTCTTATTATATAAAAATTTTTTAATGTTAATTCTATTTCTATATGGTTTTCCAATACTTATTGTTTTTTTAACGTTTGGTAAAATAATTTCTTGAAAAAAAGTTGTTCCTGTTTTTGCAAATCCAGGATGAATAATTAAATTTACCATACTTTTATTTTTGGAAAAAAAGTTAACCATTTTCCTCGCAAAAACTTAAATTTTTTCTCTTTTTTTAAGATTTCTTTTTTATGATTCCAAGCAAATAGTACTGCTATATCAGGTCTTCGTTCGATAAAATATTTGTGATTTATAATTGGAATATGCATACCTGGTGAAAATTTACCGATTTTTTCCTTAGTTGTGTCGGTTATAAATTCAATTAAATCTGGTCCAATTTTACAAAAATTTAGAATAGTAGTACTTTTTGAAGTAGCAGCATATCCACTTACTTTTTTTCCTTCTTTCTTAAATTTAATAAGTTTTTCACGTAAACTTTTTCTTAATCTATAACATTTGTTTTTGAAACTAATACAAGACTTAAGATTGTGTAAATTATTTTTTCTTTCTATTTGTAAATATTTTTTAACATTCATTGAAATTTTTCTTTTATTGTTTTCTCTTGTAAGAACATATCTCATTGAACCACCATGAGTTTCTTGTGGTAATAAATCAATCAAGCGTAATCCAAAACTTTTAGCCATTTTATCAACTGATAATGCTGAAAATAAAAATATATGTTCATCATAAATTTGATCGTATGAAGTTTTATCAAAAATGGAACCTAAATATGGTTCTTCGAAGATAAATACACCATTAAATGAAAGTAGTTTTTCTACTGATTTAAAAACATCCTTAATATTTGGAATATGACAAATAACGTTAGCACCACAAATTAGATCTGTTTGTTTGTGAAATTTCTTTATCTTTTTAATAGAATTAGAATTAAAAAATTTATTAATTGAATATATTCCTCTTTTTTTTGCAAAATCACTTACATTTTTTGATGGTTCAAAACCGATTGCATTTTTTTTCAATTTTTTAAAATTACTTAAAAATGTTCCATCGTTAGATCCTATTTCAATAATTTTTGAATTTTCATTAATATATTTTTTGCACCACTGTGAATATTTTTTAAAATGTGCAATCATAGACTTTGAACTACTGGTGTAAAAAGGATAATTTTTATGAAACATTTGGGCTGGTTTTGGATGATTTGAAATTTGAAATAAATATACTTCTTCAGAAAATCCCACTTCCAAGTTATAGAAATATTCATTACTAAAATTTTCCTTCCTTAAAAAACCATTAGCTATAGGCATTTTACCAAAAGACATAAATGGTTTTATTTTTTTTCCTGTAAATTTACAGATCACTATTAAATCCTTCTTATTTTTTTTAATGTTAATTTTATCTGTTTGTTTAACTTACCATTACATTTAAATCCATAGTCAGATATTTTTTTACAACTTGCTTCGTAAGATAAATGATTCATAATTTTATTTTTGACCAATTTTATTTTAATTTTTTTATATCTTTTTATGTATCCAATCAGTTGTTTTATGCTTAAGTTATTTGTAACTAGGTTATAAACCTGATTATTAAATTTATTTTTCTCAATTATAAATCTAAAACAATCAATAGCGTCATTTAAATCTAAGTAAGGTCTTTTTTGACTATATGCTGTTTTCCAGATTGTTAGAGGCTTATTCATAGCAGCTTGATAGCAAAATTTATTTACTGCTGTGTGAAATCTCATTCCTAATGAAACACCAAATATTGTTCCTAATCTTAAAATTATAAATTTTGTATTCTTGGAATTTTTTTTTAAATTTTTAAAAATATATTTTTCTTCTTTAATTTTACATTTGGCATATGGACTTTGTGGTTTAATATTATGTTGGGTGTCCTCATACATTACTTTATCACTAGATCCATAAACGCTCGTTGAAGACACAAAAATACACTTTATTTTTTTTTTCTTACATGAATCAACAACTTTTTTTGTTGTTAAAAAATTATTATAAAAAATCTTTTTTTCATTTTGAAAACTTTCTGTTGCATTTGTTATTGCTGCTAAATGTATTATTACATCTCCATTCCTCAAAATTTTATCTAATTTAAAATTAACTAAATCCTCATCTAAAATCTTTAATGGTAATTTAAATTTTTAATTAAAAAATAAATTTATTTTATCTGAAGTAGAATTATCAATTACAATGATCTCTTTTAACTGATGAAAAGTTTGAATTTTCGTAATTATACCTGACCCTATATGGCCCAGACCACCTGTAATAATTAATCTCATAAGAAATATAAAAAACCAAAAATAAGTATATTATTTTTTTAAATATCTTATTATTAAATTTTTTTAAACACCTAAAATGAAAATAATTAATTTTTTTTACGAATTATGTATACTTTTATTTTTTTTATTCAAATTCAAATTAAAAAAAACAAGAAAGCTATCCCCAAATCATGGTTTAAAAAAAAAACTTATAGTTTCATTTACTTCAAAAAAGTCGAGATTTTTATTTCTTCATTTAATGATAGAATCTTTATTTGACCAAACAATACATCCCGATGAAATTATTCTATGGATAGATTTGAAAGAGAAAAGATTTTTACCAAAAAAAATATTTAATTACTGTGGTAAAGGATTACAAATTAAATTTTGTAAAAATTTAAAATCTTATAATAAATTTTACTATGTTTTAAAAAAAAGCAAAAATACATTTTTAATAACCTTTGATGATGATGTCGTTTATAATAAATATTCAATTTCCCACCTAATTTATAAATACAAAAAATCGAAAAAAAATTATGTTATAGCTAATAGGATACATAAAATTAGATTAAATAATAATTTACCTAAAAAATATATTAATTGGGAATGGAATTCAAAAAATTCCAAACCTGACATACTTAACTTTCAAACAGGTGTATTTGGAGTATTGTACCCACCCAAAAGTTTTTATAGAGATGTTGGGGAAAAAAAAATCTTTTTAAAACTTTCTCCATTTGCGGATGATATATGGCTTTATTGGATGATAAGACTTCAAAGAAAAAAAATATTATGGTCAGGATTTGAATTTAAAAATTTTAACATTTTAAATTTTGATAAAAAATTAAACAATCTCAATGTAGGTTTGGGACGTAATGATAATCAAATTGAAAATCTGACTAAGAAGTATGGGTTTTCAAAAAAATAATTAGGTAATTTTGTGTATTTGATTTTTTTTATACCAATCAAATATCTCAGGTAAAACTTTATTGATATTTTGAAATGAATATCTCTTTTTAATTTTAATAAATAATTTTTTATTTGACCCATGAGTTTTCAAAAGATCAGCTTTGTGCTTTGGTTTATATACTAAATTTAAAGGATTTTTTAATTTGAATAATTTTATTATTTTTTTTATATTAATACTCTTGCTTCCACAAATATTATAAGTACCATTTTCTAGGTTATTAAAGTTTTTTAATAATTTATCTAAAATGATATTTACATCATTTATATAAGTAAAATCTCTATAATGATTTCCAGAATTATTTAGTTCAAATTTTTTTCCTGTAATAGAGCTTTTAAATAATCTAAATAAAAACATATCAGGCCTACCCCATTCGCCATAAACTGTAAAAAATCTTAAACCAACACTTTTTAATCCATAAAGTTCAAAATATATCTTCGATAATTTTTCATTAAATTCTTTACTTAATGAGTAAACATTTATTGGTGCGCTTTGAGCATTTTCTCTAGTTGGGAATTTTTTTGTCAATCCATAAACAGAGCTTGATGAAGCATAAAATATTTTCCTAACATTATATTTTTTACACAATTCTAATAGGTTAAAAAATCCATTTATATTTGATGAAATAAATTTTTCTGGATTAGTTAATGAATATCTTACTCCTGCCTGAGCAGCAAAATTAAATAAACAATTTATTTTGTAATTTAAAAATATTTTTTTCATCAATTTTGCTGACCTAATGTCAGCTTTGATAAATTTAATATTTTTATGTTTTTTAAGCTCTTTAACTCTACGAAGCTTATATTTTCTGGAATAAAAAGAATTTAGGTTATCAATACAATATATTTCGCTTTTTTTATATCTTTTTGCCATGTGCTGGGAAAAGCTAAAACCAATGAACCCAGCCGCACCAGTAATTAAAATTCTCATTTATGATATGTTGTAATATATATTATTTTAAATAATTCAATAATAATAGATAAATGTATAAAAAATATCATTCACTTAAAAAAGAAAAAAGTTTCATAGAGCACGGTGGTAAGAGATTAAAAAAATTAAGAAAATGTCAATTCTCAATAATCACAATTGCCAAAAATGCAGATAAGACAATTGAAAGAACTATTAAAAGTGTTTTGAACCAAAAAAAAATTAAATTTGAGTACATTATTATTGATGGAAACTCAAAAGATAAAACTTTAGAAATTATTAAAAAATATTCATCAAAATTAGATTATTGGGTAAGCATGAATGACAGAGGTATCTATAATGCAATGAATTACGGTTTAAAATTAGCTAACTCAAAAGTAATTTGCTTTGTAAATTCTGATGATTATTTCTTTAATCAATATTCATTAGATAAAGTGAACGATTATTTTGAAAAAAACAAAAAAATTGATTTTCTTTTTGGTACAGTAAAAAGATATTATCTTGGAAATAATTTGATAATCAAATCTGGATTTGACAAAAAAAAATTTTTATACAATTTTGATGCTCAAACAAGTCATTCAACAGGTTTTTTTATAAAATCTAAATTACAAAAAAAAATTGGTCTTTATGACGAAAAATTTAAATGTTCAGCTGATTATGATCTTTTCTTTAAAATTTTTTCTAATCCAAGAATTGTTGGGTCAAACACAAAAAAAAAATGAAATAATCGGTGTTGTGAGTAGTGGTGGTTTTTCAAGTAAATTTGGTTTTTGGAATCACTTGATAGAAGAAACTAAAATTAGAATTAAAAATAATCAAAATTATTTTCTTATTGTGATTATTTTCATTAATGCAGTTGTAAAATATTACCTCAAAAAACTTTCATAAAAATCTTTATGACTTTTAATATTCTTTTTTAAATCAAAATTAATTAATCTTCTATATCCAATTTCTGAATTTTTCTTAAGGGAGCTTTGAGAAGTCAGTAATTTTTCTAATTTTTTTCTAAGAGAATTTGAATTATTTTTTTTATAAAAAAATATGGGATTTTTTAATATTTCCCTGAAAACTCCTATATCATTTACCAACACAGGACATCTTACGGACAATGCCTCAATTATTGGAATGCCAAACCCTTCTTTTTCCGAAGTATAAACTAAAATTTTTGAATTTTTATAATAATTAAAAATTTTTTTTTCATTTCCTTTCTCAAATAATATTTTCTTTTCTAAATTAAATTTTTTGAAAACTTTATTTTCATTTACATTAAAGTTTGTTCCTCCAAAACATACTATATTAAAATTTTTCATCAAAAATTTAGAGCTCCTAAAAGCATTAACTAATTTGTCAAAGTTTTTATATTTTCTTCTATCCCCAACATATAGAATGATATTCTTTCTAATAAAATTTTTTTTTTTCTGTTTTTTTATGCCATGATGAATAACGGTTATCTTTTTTCTATCAATTTTATAATAATTTATTAGTTCATCTTTTGTTGTATGCGATATACATATTATTTTGGATGCATTAAGAATTAGTTTCTTCCTTTTTAAATTTTTTTCTTTAAAAAACTTTTCATGAATTAAATCATGGACTGTCAAAACATATGGTATATTTGTGAATCTAGTGAGAAAATAATTGTAATATGTTAAATGAATCAAATCAGGCTTATAAATTAGAATAAAAAAAAGATTACAAACATTGTTTAATAGATAGAACAATTTAGAACAATATCTTGGAATTTTTTCAAATTTAATGAAAAACTTTTTGCCAGATTGAATTTCGGTTATATTGTCATTAATTGTAATTGGACAAGAAATTTTTGTTTCTACTCCATATGAAGAATTTTTAAAACCCTCATGTAATCTACAAACATATTTTGAGATACCTCCATTTTTTTGATGAAGAAATATCGAATGATCAAAAAAAATTTTAACCATTTTTTAATAATTTGATAAAACTTGATTCTGTTGTCTTATATTTGGTTACTTCAAATAATTTTTTTTTATTTTTTAACCAATAATCTACAGCTCTTTTAACTCCACTAGAAAAATGATCATAATCGTCAACTATTATAATTCCCTTTAACATCAATCTATTTTCTAAGCTTTTTAATGCATCCAAAATAGGCTGGTAGAAATCAAAATCTATATAAGCAAATGATATTTTTTTTGGAAATGAAAATTTATTCAAGCTGCTTTGATTAAAAAACCCCTCATTAATAATAAATTTTTTTTGATTAAATTTAATTTTTGCCAATTCATTTAAAACTTTGTGCTTTGCGTGACTCATGGTTCCTTGGTAGGCTTTCATGTCACCTAAATTAAAAATATCATCAATTAAAACATCTTCTTTTGATGGTCTTGGCAAACCTTTAAATGAGTCAAAGAGATATAACTTTTTATTTGTATTTTTAATCAAATATGCAATGAGTTTTGAAGTTTTTCCTTGTGCTACACCAAATTCACAAACATCACCATTTAGTTTTCTTGTTCTAATTAAACTATCTACAATTTCAAGACCTTCTAACGTGGATGTTCCTAGTAAATCTAATATTATTTCATAAATTCTGTCAATATCGCGAACCTTAAAATTTTTTTTAATACAAATTTGTTTAAGTCTAAAGTCAATTATCTCCTTTGCTATCTTAGATGATTTAATATAGTTTTCTTTATAACTAATTTTATTTAATAAATTATTTATTGTTTTCATAACTATTAATTATTTTTATAATTTTTTGAAGTTCATTATTTGTTAACTCTGGATACATTGGCAAACTGACTGTTTTTTGCGATAAATTAATTGCATTTTTAAGTTTATTTAAATTATATTTACACAACCCTCTATATCCTGGATCTAAAAAGGTGAGTCTGCTGTAGTGGATTGACAAATTAATACCTTTTTTTTTAAGAAAATCTAAAAATTTTTTTCTATTATCAACTAAAACTGGATAAATATGAAATGAATGATAAGAATTATTTCTTACTTTAGGTAAATAAATTTTTTTATTAAATATTTTTGAATTATATAAACTAGCTATTTTATTTCTTTTAAAATTATATTGTTTTAATTTTTTGATTTTTACATTTAAAATTGCAGCTTGTATTTCATCTAACCTAGTATTAACCCCTGTGATTTCTGCTTTTCGATCTTTATTCCATCCATACTGTCTTAATTTCAAAATTTTATTATACAATTTTTTGTTTTTAGTAACTATCATTCCTCCATCTCCAATAGCACCTAAATTTTTTGTTGGGTAAAAACTAAAACAACTTAGTTGTCCAAAAGTACCTGCAAATTTTTTTCCAAATTTTGAACCAAGCGATTGTGCACAATCTTCTACTATTGGTAAATTGTATTTTTTTGATATATTAATTATTTCTTTCATATTGCATATCTGTCCATAAATATGAACTGGCACGATAGCTTTTGTTTTTTTTGTAATCGATTTTTTAATTTCATTTGGATCAATAGTGTAAAAATCTTTTTCAATATCCACTATTACTGGTTTCGCTCCTACAGAAATTATTGAGGCAACAGTAGCTAATGCTGAGTGAGCAGTAGTAATAACTTCATCACCTTTTTGTATGTTAAGTGATCTTAAAGCAATTGATAAGCTATCAGTGCCATTTTTAGTCGAAACTGCAAATTTAGCTTTATGAAATTTCAAAAATTTCTTTTCAAAACTTTTTACTTCTGATCCTAAAATATAACTATTACTTTTGAGAACTTTATCAATTTTTTTTAATAATTTTTTTCTAATTTGAAGGTTTTGAAATTTTGGTGAAAAAGTTCCTATCATTTTATTTAATATAAAGATTATTTCAAAAATAAAAAGTTTATAAACATAAATATAAGTCTTATTCTTTTAAAATTTTTTAATTATTTTTTTTTGCAATTAAATTAATCATGTGATCTCTATTTTTTTTCCATCTAAAATTTTTAAGTTCAATTACCTTAAAATCTAATTTTTTACAAATAGCAGATAATTTTTTTTTAGAATAACAATTTTTGTGATACTGACCTTTGCCATTTTGACTGCCATAAAAAGTTGCAGTTAAATAGCCCCATCTATTATTTGGTTTATAAGTGTAAGTTCCAAACCAAAATTGTTTTTTTATAGCCTCATTATCGTCTCTATGAAAATCTTTCCAATCATCTTTAGCTGATAACCATTGTTTAATTGTTTTTTCAAAATCAACAGTAGATAATCGTATCAAGCCCCTTTTTTTTACAACCCTTTTTAATTCTAGAAAAAATCTTTTTTCTTCTTTAAAATTAAGATGTTCAATTAAACCGTCTGCCCTTATTTCATCTACAGTCCCATTTTTAAATGGGAGCTTAAAAATATTATAATTAAATATTTTTTGATTTTTTGGTATTTTTATTCCAGGGTATCTTTTTTTCATATCCCTAATACTGTCCTGATCTATATTAATATAATCCTTTAATACTCTGCCCGCACAGCCCAAATTAAGTCTTATTTTTTTCATTTTTAGAACTAATTAAAATTTATAATCTCTAAGATATACAGAGAATTTAAGAATTTGATATTAAAAAATAAAATTTTATGAGATAAAAGTATAATTCAGTTTTAAAATTACTTTCATAATGTAAATTAAGTTTATGTCTAATAAGAATAAAAATGTCAAAATAGTTTTTTCTGGAGGTTCTGGGCGATTTGGAAAAGTTTTAAAAAAAATAAAATCTGGAAGCAATGTTTTGTATCCAAAAAAAATGAATTAAATATAGAAAATTTAAATTCGATAATAAGATATATAAAAAAACATAAACCAAAAATTTTTGTACATATGGCTGGACTATCAAGACCAATGTCAATTCATGAAAATAATATTAATAAAAGCATTAATCTTAATATAATTGGTACTGCAAATGTTGTTTTGGCTTGTAAAAAATTTAATATTAAACTTGTTTATATTTCAACAAATTTTGTTTATCCGGGAATTAAAGGGAAGTTTAAAGAAACAGACCCAATAAAACCATTTAATAATTATGGATGGTCAAAACTAGGCGGTGAAGCATCTGTCCAAATGTATAAAAATTCTCTAATTTTGAGAACATGTATGACTGAGGAACCATTCGTTCATAAAAAAGCGTTTAGCGATGTTTTAACTAATTTTGAGTATCATAAAAAAATAGGAGAAATGTTGTTTAAGCTCTTAAATCAAAAAGGCATCATAAATCTTGGTGGTAAACCACAATCTGTTCATAAATTTGCAAAAGAAAAAAAATTGTATGTACAGAAAATTTTTGCAAAGAAAATTTTTGGTAAAAATTACCCTTTAAGACAAGATATGAATATTAGCAAATTAAAAAAAATTTTAAAAAATAAGTAATATTAGATTAACTTTTAAAAATTCTATAAAAAATTCTCTTTATTCTATTTTTAAAAGAGTTTCTGTCAGCTCTTGGATCAATTTTTTTAATCAAGTTATAAAAATAATTTTGGTCATTTTTTTTAAAATATTCAATTTTATCAGCATATTTTTTAATTTCAAAACTCTCATCTATTTTCTTTCTATATGGTAAAAAGTGATCTGCATTACTGCTAGTTGCCGATTTATCAAAACCAATATTTTCAACTAAATTTTTTATAGGCGATATACATAGACCATCATTTTTCAGAATTGTATAAGCCCAATTAGTTGACCAAATGTTATCAACATTTTTCAAACTTTTTTCAAAATAAGCTTTCATCCAATCGGATATTTCTTGATCTTCATAATAATTCAAAATTTTATTTTTTTTTTCATAAAGTTTATAATCTTCAAAATTTCCATCAAATTTATCCCATGCTCTTTTCCAGGAGGCCCATCCCCAAGTAGTGTTTATTTTTGAAAAAAAATATGAAGCATCGTTAGTATTTTGATAGTCGAGTCCACCATTACTTCCATTAATTTGCATGATTTTTTCATCAAATTGATATTTTTTTAATAATTTTTCACAAAAATCAAAAAAATTTAATGATGGCAAACAATCATCCTCCAAGATAATTCCATGTTCAACATTATTAAAAAACCAATTTATCGATTGAATAACATTTTTTTTTAAGGATAGATTATCTTTATTAAATTGAGTTTTTAATTGGCATTCCCAATTTATTTTACTCACTATTTGTTTAACCTCTTCGCACAAAAAAACATCATTTTTATTTTTTTTTCTTGGGCCATCTGCTGAGATAAATAAATATTTTGGTTCTAATTTTTCTAATATTTGGAGAATTTTTTTAGTTTTATCAGGACGGTTAAATACTATTAATAAAATTGGGATGTCGAATTTCATAAATTATTTTAGAATTACTTTTTTTTATAAAGTAAATTCAAAGTGTATTTTATTCTCCTTTTTTTAGAAAAATTATTCATCTGTAAAATAGTTTTTTTATTTAATCTTTTAGTTATCATTTTTTTTTTTTGAATCAAATTATACCCTAAAGAATACAAATGATTATTGAATTCATTAAAATTTATAAACCAGTGTGGTATTTTTGATTCATAATAATTTTGCAAAGAAACAAAAGATTTTATATTCCCAACAAACATGTCTGAAAAATAGAGGTATTTTATATTTCTTTTAGACATTTTATTTATAAGTTTTTTCCAATCTTGAATATATTGAACCACAGAGCAAAAATTGATAATTTCAAAAAACTGACCTTTTTTAATTAAAGTTTTATAATTGATATTTTTGTTTAATTTTTTAAATTTATCTACAATGTCTTTATTTTCAATTATTGTGTAATTAATTCTATCAAAACCTTTATTTTGTCTCAAGTAATAGTAACCAAGGCCAAAACCACCACCACAATCCAAAATTCTTATAATCTTTTTTTTTGAAAAATATTTTTGAATTATATTCCCAAAGTTTTGGTACCTATAACTAATTTTAAGTGGTAACTTTTTTTTTTTTAAATAAAATTTTTTGCAAATTTTGAAATCTTGTAGCTGAGAGTCTTTCCATTTTTTTCCACCAAAACCCTTACCTTTGCTCTTTTTAAGAGCCTGAGTAAATGTTTCAAATTCTCTTTCCCAAATATTCATACTAATTGGTTATTTTAGACCTGTAAATTGATTTGATTAGAATAAAAGTATTATTTAAGACAGAAAAAATACTTACCTTTTTTAAATATTTGATTTCAAATATAATTATATCTAAAAAATACCTTGGTATATTCAATAGATTCCAAAACAAATTATTTTTTTGAATCACATTTAATCTTGTAAAAATGAACAACTTTAAAAGTTCATTTTGTATTCTGATTTTATTCTGATTTTTTAAATTTGAAATTGTTATTTTTAAATTTTTAAATAAATAGCTTTCTGCAGACTTATAAACGTCGTATTCTTTTGAGTATGATGAAACAGAATTTAAATCAGTGTTCAAAAATACTAATCTTTCATCAATCCATGAAATTATTCCATGATTTGATAATAAAATTGGTAATAAAATATCACAATATGGATAATGGTGAGTAATTTTATTATTACTCTTAAAAGACTTTCCAGTAATATGAATTCCACCAATTTTTTTTAAAACTTTTGTCTTGATTAATCCAAATACTCCTATTAATCTAATTTTTTTACTAATAAAACCTTCTAAAAACAAATCTTTATCAAATAATCTATATTTTGTTTTAGCAACAATACTTTTAAGTTTTAATCGACTGTAATTACTAAAACTAGCAACAATTTTTTTTGAATACTTGTAACTCCTTAATGGTTTTATCAGTCGTTTAAATAAATCTTTATGGAAATAATCATCATCTGCTAACCAAATAAACCATTCAGTTCTACTTTTGTTAAGCAAAAAATTCATGTTATTTCTTTCACCTTTATTTTTCTTAAAATTAAAAATTCTAATTCTTTTATCTTTTTTAATGCCTAATGAGCTTAGTGTAATTTCACTTTTTTCATAATCATTACCAATTAAAATTTCAAAATTTTTGAATGATTGATTTTGTAGAGATAAGATTGCCCTTTTTAAAAGTTTAGGTCTATTGTATGTAATTAGGCCAACTGTAATTTTTTTCATTATTTTTTGCTTAATTTTACATAGGAGGAATAATTTCTTATATAATCTTTTTCATCAAATTTTTCACTACAGAGCACAGATACAATAGAGTTTTTTTTCAAATATTTTTGTGTACACCATATCATCTTTGGAATAATCAAAAATTTTCTTGGATGATTAAGAGTGAATTTAAATTTTTTTCTTTTCAAATCTTCACACTTAATTTCCACAGATCCATTTAAACAATTAATAAGTTGAATACATTTTTTGTGAGCATGGTTTCCTCGAATTTTGTTTTTTCCAGCAAAGACATAAAAAATTCTTTTAAAATTAAATCTAAATTGGGCTTTTTTTTCTAAAACAATTATAGAGCCATTATTGTGAAATATTTTTTTTGCTTTTAAAACTTTTAATTTGCTCATTGATTCATAAATATTAGTTAAAGATATTTCTTTGTAACATTAAACCTTTTTAATTAAAATCACTTTATATTAAATAAATTAGAGAGATGTTTTGTTGAATAATTTTTATAAAAATCAAAAGATTTATTTGATATATCTCTAAAAATTTTTTTACTATTCATTATTTCGTTAAATTGTCTTTTATATTTTTCGTTATTTAGATTCTTACTTTTTCCTAAATAAAAAATAATTTTTTTCTTAATTAGATAATCAATATTTAATGATTGATTGTCGCTAGTTTCAACCACTATATTTGGGAGTCCTAAATAAAGTCTTTCATTGAGGTTTACGCCTCCAGCTCCTATTGATAAATCATTTTTAATTATGAGTTTTGCAAATTTTTTAGAATTTAAATCTGTGTGAATTTTAATATTTCTTAGCCGCTGATATTTTTTTTTTAATTTAACTAAATTTTTATTATATGAACTAAGTACTAAATTAAAATTAAGATTTTTAAAACTGTTCACTAATTTAAAGATTTTACCTGTTTCCATAGTGTGATCAGATGAGCCAAAAAAAATTAAGACATTCTTAATTTTAATTCTTTTTTTGGCATTATTTTTTTCTTTAATAAAATCCTTATTCAAAATTAAAAATTTTTTACCTATTGCAAATTTTGAACCTTTGTTTTTACTTTTAATTTTTTTTATCTGAGTAAGATTTAAATTATTATAATTAATAATAATGTCACAATTATGTATTTTTGATACGTAGTCATCTATCACTATGAGTTTATCTACATTATCTCTTAGGATTTTTTGCTCTTTATAAGTAATGTTATAATCATCTAAAACTAATATCTTAATGTTATTTATTTTTAATTTTTCTAATAACAATTTTATGTAATTCTTTTTTTTTAAATTGATAAACTTATAATTTTTTTTTAATTTTAAACTTTTCGGGAACTTATTTCCAAAAAAAAATAGTTTTCCTTTTTTAAAAATTTGAGATAAAGCAAGGCATCTATGAAAATGTCCAGATCCATAAGAATTTGAAATGTTACAAATAAACCCTATATTCATTTTCTTTTTTTAATTAGATAATCACCTATATATAAATAATCGAGTTTTGATCTTAAAAATGATTTTACAGCATCGTTAGGTGTATAAACTATTGGTTCTTCGTGCATGTTAAAGCTAGTGTTAATTAAATTAGGATTTTTTGAAATTTTATAATATTCATTTAAAATTTTAAAAACTCGTGGATTAATAGACTTGTCGATAATTTGTGGCCTAGCTGTACCATCGATATGCACAGGTGCTGGTGATATTTTTTTCATAATATGAGAACAATTGTACGTAACGGTCATAAATTTACTTGAATAAATCCCTTTTTTAAAATTTTCATACATTTTTTTTGCATGGTTTTTCAATGTAATGGGTGCAAATGGCATAAACTCAGTTCTACCAAGCCTTTTGTTTAACCATTTATTTACTTTAAAATCTTTTGAACTGGCTAATATACTTCTATTACCCAAAGATCTGGGCCCAAATTCCATTTTACCTTGAAATACTGCAACTGTTTTGTTTTGGTGCAAATATTTAGCAACTTTTTTTTCTAAACTTTTGCCAGTTACATAATTAAGTTTAAATTGATCTAATACTAATTTTATATCATTATTAGAAAAAGAGAGTCCTAAGTAATAATTTTTAAGTCTCTTGCTATTAATTTTTTTGTATTGTAAGTGACATAACGCAGCTGCACCAACTGACAGGCCACCATCTCCCATATTTGGAAATACAAAAATATCTTTAACATTATTTAATTCTGACAATTTTTGATTTAACTTTACGTTAGAAAAAACTCCACCAGATAATGCAAGATTAAAAGGTTTGTCATCTATAGACTTTACATAATCAGTAACAATATTTTCTAGATGTTTCTGTGTAGCAGCGGCTATATCTTTTTTTTTATATTTTTTAAGTAAAATTTTTAAATTATCATTTTCAAATAATGGTAAATATAGCCCATTTTCTGGGTGAGAAACAAAATTTTTTAATTTCTTATCAAATGAAATCATTTCAGATATTTCTTTATAAGCCAAATTTGGATTTCCATAGGCAGCTAAACCTAATACCTTTCCTTCATGTCTATGAGGAGTAAAGCCCAAAAGTTTAGTAATTGATCCATAAAAATAGCCCAAAGAGTCAAGTAAAGAAGTTGATCTAATAAGACTCAATTTCCCTTTCGTAAATGAAAATAATTTTGAACTGCAGCCATCACCCCAACCATCAATTGTAAGAACATAGCTTTTTTTCCAACCAGAGAAGTAAGCGGCAGTTGCAGCATGGCAAGTATGATGATCAAAAATATGAATTTTTTTTTTAATATCTTTATTCAACGCTTTGATTAATCTTTTAGCTCTATCAATCGCCGATTGTTCTTTCTTTTTTCTAAATTTTATTTGTGAAATTAAATATTTTTTTTTTTTATCGAAATTTGAGATTTTTTTAATAAATCTATTTTTTTATTATATTCACTAGAATTAAATCTTTTATTAGAAAGTTTAGTTATAAGACCATGTGTTGCAAATAGATCTATATCATTTATTTTCAAATTATATTCTTTAAGAAAGTGATTTATTGATAACCACGGATTTCCATACCAATTTTTTATTCTATTTAAACGTTCTTCACTAATAGAAAACTTAATATTTCCATTTTCCATATAACTTATGGATGACTCACTTAGATAATTTATTCCTAATATTTTCATATTAAATTATTTATAACTTTTTTTGTATTAGGCATCTTCATATTTAATCTTTTTTCAATCTTAGTTACATCTAGACCAAGAAATCTCCCCCTGCGAATATTTTTAGATAAATTATGATTAGTTTTTACAAATTTTATAATTGGTTTTGCTTTAATCTTTTTTAAATAAATCATACCAAACTCTGCTTTGCTAATTTTGTTCCTACTTCCAACATTATATATTCCATGAAAGTTTTTAATCATCAGTTTAACCAAAATTTTTATTAAATTTTGAATATCAATTGTAGAAGTATACATATCAGTAAATAATGGAATTTCTTTTTTAAGTTTGACACAATTATTGAGCCAATATAAAAAACTTTTTTTATTTTTTTTATTATCCATAAAATTTGTTCTAATAATTAATGAATTTGAATCTCTTTTTATATTTTTTTCAGCTAAATATTTTGATTTTGAATATTTATTAAACCATCCTATTCTTGATTTTTCTGAGTTATATTTATTTTTGTTATTTAAATAGATATGGTCTGTCGAAATATGAACTAGCTTGAAATTATAATTTTTTGACCACTCAGAAAGATGTTTTGGGAGAAGAGAATTTATCTTAAAAATCTTTTTAAAATTTTTTTCACAATAATCCAGATTTGTATGGGCTGCACAATTTACAATATAATTGTAATTTTTATATTTAATTAGTTTTTTTAACTTATCAAAATTCTCTAAATTAAAATTGTGGTGGGCATTTTTTTTTGCAACTGTTTCAACTTTAAATTTTTTATTCAATTTTAAAAATTTATGTAAATTAGATCCTAATTGTCCTTTGGAGCCTAAAATTAAAAAAAAATATTTCATTAATTATAATTTGTAACCAACGTAGTAATTCATTCCAACACCAGCTGTCCCTTTGAATAAATATCTATTTTTTTTAATCAGCAGTCTGATATCCTTTATTTTGCAATTTTTTTTTGAAAGTTGTTTAAGTAAAATTATTACTTCATCGTAAAATTTATCATATTTATTTAAATTTTTTTTAAGATTTTTGTTTGAGAAAAGATTATGTAAATTTTTTTTATAATTAATGCAGTGACTAATAATTTTAGTGTAATCTAAATCATAATTATCAAAATTCTTATCATTAAGAGTGTTGGTGATTTTGTCTTTAAGCAACTCTATTTTTTCTTGTTTGTTACTTTTTTCACTACCTAATTCAATTAAGCTTGTGATCCATTTGTGCTCAGAGAGAAAAATTTCTTTTTTATTTTCCCCTTTCGTTTTTTTACTATTAAAATTTCTATAATTTTCCGTGTTATCTGTAAAAAATTCGTTAGATAATATATTTGGAAATGATGAGTATAATTCTAATTTATTTTTTCTAAAAATTTTAACTATTGTTTTTGAAGATTGGCAATCAATTTTAGGATTTATATAAGTATCAAATATAATTTGTCTCTCAGTTCTTCCGCCAAACTTTTGAGCTCTATTGAGGTGTTCTCTAAATAAAATTTTTGCAAACTTTATTATTTCAGACTTATTTTTAGACAATTTGAATAATATCAATCTTTGAAGAGCTCTTTGAAAAAAACCAGACTTATTTCCAATTCCATAAATTATCATTCCATCCCTTTTTAAGAATTTACATGCTTTATCAAGAATTTTATTTGGGTTTCTTGTGTGGTGTGCAACACCATTAAAAATTACAATATCATATTTTTTTTTTTGTTTGAAATTAAATATGTTAGATGAATATATTTTATATGAACTTTTTCTTGCAAACTTTGAGAACAATTTTTTAGACTGATCGACAAAATTTTTTTCATACTCAACAAGATCAGTTTTGGCACCTAAAAGATTGTAGACCAGTCCATAAATTCCTGATCCACTTCCAAAGTCTAATAATTTTGAATCTTTAAATAATTTTGTTTGTATCTTTAAATTAAATAGAAGATTTTTTCGAGCTTTAATGATCTTATTTAAGTTTTTTTGATTTATATTCACGTAGAACGAGGGATGTTCCTCTCTGTAGACTTTGTTTACTGAGTCTAAAATTTTATCCATTAAGAATTTTTTTAATTTTTAATTTTTTGATGATACTAAATTTAATCGGTTCTGATGAGCTTATATTTACAGGTGATTTTTTTCCAATTATTTTATCATAATAAAAGCTTGGTACTCCTTTGTAAGGTCTAAGAATTCTTATATTTTCATTGGTAAATTTTTCACCTTTTAAAATTTTTTTAATAGTAAAAATTGATCTTCTATAAAATTTTCCACTATCTTCTTTTTTTGACCTGTAAAAAATTTTTTTTTGCACAAGACTTTTTGCTAAATCTATATTTTTACGAAATTCTAGTATTTCCTTACCTTTAATTGAAAATTTTATATCTAATCCTTTTTTTTGATTTTCAAGACCTATATGCTTTTCTATTACTTCGGCACCTAAACATACTGCTGAGAATGAAACTCTGTTGTCGTTTGAATGATCGGACAATCCTACTCTACAATTAAATTTTTTTTTGAGTTCTAAGATATTATTGAGATTAAAATCTTTTGCATCAGAAGGATAATTGCTTACACAATATAAAAGTGTAATATCTTTACATCCATATTTTTTTGCTGTTTTAAATGTTAATTCTATTTCTTTCATCGATGACGTGCCTGTTGATATTATCATAGGTTTTTTTGTCATTGCAATTTTCTTTATTAAATTAAGATCAGTCATTTCAAATGAAGCGACTTTATAAAATGGGCAATTTAACTTTTCTAAAAAATCAACAGCAGTTTCATCAAATGGGGTACTAAAGATTTTTATTCCAATTTTTTTACTATAATTAAATAATTGTTTATGCCAATTTAATGGGGTCTGAGCTTTTTTGTATAAATCCCAAAGTTTGTATCCCTTCCAAATTCCTTCATTAATTTTGAACATTTTTTTATTAGAATTTAAAGTCATGGTCTCAGGTGAATAAGTCTGTAATTTAACAGCATCAGCACCATTTTCTTTTGCACATTTAATAAGTTTTTTTGCTATTTCAAATTTTCCACAATGATTAGCTGAAATTTCAGCAATTAAATAAGGAGTATTTTTTTTTATTTTCATAAATTTAATTTATACAAATATTTTTTACAATTTTTAATAAGTCTGATTTTTTGTTTACTTTTACAAATTTCATATTTAAATTTTTTGCGAGCTTTTTATCTGACTCTTTATCACCAATGATGAATGATTTCTTTTTAATTATTTTCCATTTTTTGAAAGCTTTTGTGATCATACCAGTATTTGGTTTGCGGTCTAAATACCCATTTCTATATTTTTTTAATTTCGAGTATTTATAATATGGGGCATGATAAAATTTATTTACAAAAGCTTTTTTTTTCTTAAGTTGTTTTTGAATCCATAAATTTAAATTTTTAAGACTTTTTTCTGAGTAATACCCTCTACCAATTCCTGATTGATTTGAAATAATTATTACTAGATATTTATTTGTATTTAAAAATTTAATAGCTTCAAATACATTTTTTTTCCACTTAAAATCTTTTATTTTATACACATAACCAGTATCGTAGTTAAGAACTCCATCTCTATCCAAAAAAGCTGCTTTAAATAATTTCATATTTGATAAATTTCGATAAATCTGTCTTTTTAAGTTTAATTTGTTTTTCTTTTTTTAAGATTTTTTCAACAGAAAAACATCGATTACTGATAATAGAATCATAAATATTTTTTCTATATTTTCTTAAGAAAATTTTATCATTTTTTAAAAAATATTTATAACAATTTTCATTTTTCATTTTATATTTTACATATCGACAATATTTTTCATAAGAATCAAATAAAAAATCATCACTTCTGTTTAAAGTATAATGAGTATAAAAAAATTCATAAATTTCTTTTCTATTAATCTTATTTTTTTGCTTTTCTAATTTACTCAAAATCAAACCATATTTTTTGATATCTTTTGGATGTAAATTAAATGAATAATTATAATGAGGGTTAAAACCAGCATTGATAACTTTGAAATTCAGCAAAGGTAATTCATGACCTACAGAACCGTAACCTGTTAAAACTATGCTGGCACCCTCTTTTTTAAGTTGGTAAAAAGATGTCTCAGGATCAATGATTTCTAAATTTGAAAATTTTTGTTTAATCTCGTTCAGTGCCTCTATTGTTCCTGGCAAATAATCTCTGTGGGGTTTAATATATATCTCATAATTTTTTTTTAATTTTTCACCTATATTTCCAACGAAAATTAACCAATCATAAAAATCCTTAAATAAAAAATTTCCATAAGCATTTGGATTATCAAAAAAACAGTGTGTAGCTACTATAATTTTTTTTTTATCATTATCATTTAATTGTCGCTTTATAATTTTTTTTGTAAATGCACTTTTTTCTTGATAATGAATCTTAATCTTAGTTTGACCAGATATCTTTTTCATTAGAAGTTTTTTTGAATCTTTAAGATATTTGTTTTTTTTTTTTCTTGTTAAAGCTGAAAAATATTCTTTATATCTATTAAATCTTGAGTGTAACTGATATTCATTTTCAGTTCTATTTATTTCAATAGGGTTTGCATGAAAAACAGGTATCGAATACTTATAAGCAATTTTTATAGGAATACCTGTATTGATATAAGTATTATCACTTAAACAAAGCGCCGAAATCAATTTTTTTTTAAATAAATTTTCAAAGAAAACAAAATAAAGAATGCCTTTGTAAATATTTAAATACATTTCAATTGTACCAAAATTAATGGTGGGATTTCCTTCTTTTAAGATTGTCTCATAAATATCAACTCCTATAGATATTTGTTTCAGCTTGAGATTGTGTAAGTCATTCTTATTTTTTAATTTTTTAATACAATCCAAAAAATAGCTTTCTTGCTTGAGGTTTTCTATTGAATTAAGTGAAATTTTTAAATGTCCTGCATTGATTGTTTTCATCATTTTTTCCACAACTCCAATCCTATTATCATAATCAAATGTTGATATATTACATTTTAAGATTTTTTTTAATTCGGAAGTAAGTATCAAATTTGAAATGAGATAATTCGGTATATTTGCACAATCCATCAAGATTATTTGATCTGATGAATTTTTTTTTAATGTTAAATTTTTATTAATAAAACTTAAAAATTGATTGATTGTTTTGGTGTCTGATTTTTCATTTCTGGGTAACAGGTTTTTTTTAATATTCTTTAAGAAAATTATCGATTTCACTATGCTTAAAATAAATCTTGGATGAAAATTGTGTATTTTTATAATTTTTAAAAATTTCATTATCTTGAATAATTAATCTCAAAATATGATGTTAGATTAGGATTAAAACTTGTCTTAAAATCACCTCTATTAGGCGAATTTAAGCCAACAAAGTCAATCTTTTCAATTTTATTTTCAAAACAATTTTGAATTTGATTAAGTAAAATTTTTGTACCAAAAAAATATTTTCTATAATCTGGGTCAGTGGCTAGTACTAAATTATATGCATTTTTCTTAAAATGTAAAAAATATGACGATGCAACTACTTTATTTGTTGATTTCAGTTTTATAGAAATAAGCCTTCCAATTTTTTTTTCAATGAGTTTAGGAATTAAATCGTTCAATATTTTTTTTTCTACTTCAGATCTTTGTTTGTTTTGTTTTTTAAAAGTTAAATCATGAAGGTGATCTAAATTATCAATGTTTTTTTCTTCTATAAAATCATAATCCAAAACTTTTTTTTTATATTCTTGTCTCCTAACTGATCTTATATTCTTTAAATAATCCTCAAAATTTAGATAATCTTCAGTTTTTAAAATTCCAGTATATTTAATTTTAATAATGAATTTTTCTGTTTTTTCATGATATCTATACCAATCAAATGGCCGAATATCTTTGATGCTTGGATGTAATGAGAAATTAAATTTTTTGAATTTTGATACTAAAAACGTTATTATACTATCTAAAAGATCAATATAATTTTTATTAGCTTTGTGTTCTTTTTTATCCAAAAAACTTTTACTTATAATCAATCCCTGATAAAAAAAAGGTATAACGTTTAAATCATCAGTATCACTAATTATTGTACCAGCAACAATTTTCGAATCTTGTTTAATAATAAATTTTTTTGAATTATTTGTGAATTTCAAAAATTGCGATTTACAAAAAAAACTTTCCTGATTAGAACTTTCAATTAAGTAATCCCAATCTTTATCAGAGAAATTTTCAGTTATTAAAAAACTCATTTAAAAGATAATCTATTCCAAACTTTATTAAAACATTTAATTATATTTAATATGTCTTTCATTTTATAATCCAACGTATACATGCTTATATGAATTAATGATCTATTGTGTAAATGCTCAGCAACTGGAAAATCAGTACTTTTGTAAGAATATTTTTTATTTTTATTTAATGACCATGGAATACCTTTTTTTCCAAAAGCTATTTTTGATTTAAACATAGGAAGAGTGTGTAAATTTACATAACCTTCGGATATATTTAATCCTTCATTCCTCAATTCTTTACAAATTCTTTTTCTACTTGTTTTAAGTTTATCTAAACTCAATATTATTGGGTAGGTATAAAAAGAGTGAGAACAATTTTTTTTTATAATTGGTAGTCTTATACCATTAAGATGTGAAAGCCCTCGCGTTATTTTATTGGCAAATATTTTTCTCTTTTTAATAATAGACTTTAATTTCTTTAATTGACAGATTCCGATTCCGCTTTCTATCTCACCTAATCTAAAATTATAGCCAATCATATTGTGCAATTTAATTCTATTTGATTCATTCAAATTTAAAGATGATTCTGCATGATTCCTTATTAGACGAGCTTTCTTAGCTAGTAATTTCGAATTAGTTAAAATAATACCTCCCTCTCCTGTGTTTATATGCTTATGACAATTCAAGCTATATCCACCAATATCACTAAATGTTCCTGAATATTTTTTGTAATATTTTGAACCAATAGACTGAGCAGCATCAGAAATAATTTTTAAATTATATTTTTTTGCAATCTTTTTTATAGACTTATAGTCTGCTGGATGTCCGAATATATCTACTACTAATATTGCTTTTGTCTTTTTTGAAATTTTTTTTTCAATTAATTTTGGATTAATATTAAAAGTGCTATCCTCAATATCTACGAATACTGGTATGGCATTCCAATGAATTACTGACATTGCGCATGCACTCATTGTCCAAGTGGGCATTATTACTTCATCACCAGGCTCAAGACCAATCGCACCAAAAGAGGCAATTAATCCCGAAGTCCAAGAATTTACGGTAATTGCATGTTTAACTTTAAAATATTTTTGCAGCTCACCCTCGAACTTTCTTACATAATAGCCACCTAAGAAATTTTTACCCTTCTTTCCAATAAAATCTGACAAAACACCAGAACTTACAATTTTTTTTGCCATCGCAATTTCTCTTTTATCAAAAGGATTATACTTATCTATTTTGTAACCCATAATTTTATTATTCTTTCCCATTCGCAGTGTCCCTAATTCAAAATATTATTTGTTATTTGTTTAACTTTAATAGCATCATTTATATCTGAAAGATTATAATTTTTAGTTTTAATATATCTCATAATTTCTAAATAAACTTTTTTTTGGTAACTAGATATATCTTCTTTAAAATACCTTAATTTTTTATTTTTTCTGTTCAATATTTTTATATTAATTTTTGGAATATTATTTCTATCATTAATTTGATTAACTTTTATTAAATAATTTTTATTAATAAGATCTATTGTAAATTTTTGTGAATTAAGGTTTTGTTTATCAAAATTTAGAATTGAATTTCTGTAAATTAATTTAAAACTTCTTGAGTAATCTTTTTTTTTTAAAGGAATCTTTTTTGAACTAATCTTAATTTCTGGATTACCATCAAATAGGTAATTCATCAAATCTATGAAATGACATCCATTATTTATTAATCCTCCACTAATATTTATTTTTCCAAAAAAGAATTTATCTTGAATCAAATTCTTTAGATAAGAAATGCCGTTTAAAAATCTTCTAGGGTAATTAATAAAACATTTAATATTTTTTTTATCTAATATTTTTTTTAACTTCCTAGCTTGATTTACATTTGAACAAAAAGGTTTTTCTACAAGAATAATTTTTGTCTTGATTTTATTTATAATATCAAGAATAATCTTATAATGATTTTGTGTATTTACACTCACAACAACAATATCAAATTTTGATTTTTTTTTCAAAGATGAAATATCTTTGTAAGTTTCAACATTAAAATTATTTTTAAAAATTTTTCTTCTCTCTAAATTATTATCAATACCAATATCTAATAATAGATTTGGACAAGATTTAATTGCAAAAGCATGTGATAGAAATTTTAAGTTTTTATTCAAACTATTTATACCCAAGCCTATATTTCCTAGACCAATAATCATAACTTTATTTTTTTTCATTTTTCTTAACCAAATCACTAAAATTTTGTATCTTTTTAAAAGGCATTAAATTTGCTTTTGAACCTAGTGGAGACACATTAAAAACTTTTTTATTACAAAAACTACTGATTGCCAAAACATTTGAATTAAAACCAAACACGTATTTGGCAGAGGCAATATTCTTTTCTAATGAGCTTTTGTTATCAATTTGTATTTTAGTAAATTTTTTTCTTGCCCATAAATATTTGTTGATACTTTCAGATGGATGGGGTCTTATGACAATTTTATTGAATTTGATATTAGATTTGTAAATATTATTTAAAAAATATTTCAGCAAAGATTTCTCATTATATTTAAAAATGTTCTTATTATTTTTGTAAAATGAATTTTTTAATAATGGAGAGCAAATAAACAATAAATTTTTCTCTTTAACTTTATTTTGAATTTTTAAAATTTTTTCTATTGTTTTTTCAAAATATAAATTTTTTTTTCTTAAAATCTTAATTTGTGGAAAAATTTTTTTTGCCAATTTATAAGCTAAGAGATCACCTACCCAAATTTCATCTGGTAAAATAAATTTTCCCTTATAATAAAACCTCATTTTATAATGGATCCAGTGATCTAAAAAGGTAACAACTTTTATTTCTTTTATTCTTGCTAGTTTAATTACTTTTAATTCAAATTTTGAAGGCCAACTTGATCCAGTTATGATTAATTTTGTATTATCTAAACATTTTTTAATTTTAGTTAATTTAATGTTTTTAAATTTTGATCTAAAAATATTAATCGCTGGTCCTTTTAAACAAAAATTAGTATTTTTTTTAGGTATAATAAATTCCGATAAAATTTTAGCTCCACCAGCATCATGAGATACGACTGTAATCATTATTTTTTTTGTGGTTTTAAGGTTTTAAATAGGGTTTTTGCTCTATCCCAATCATCTTTAGTATCAATATCAACACTTTCAAGACCACTAATTAAGTATGCTTTAGTATTATCCGATAAAATTTTAGCATTAGAAGTAAAATTAATTGGTTTGCCCCAATAAAACTGTCCAGCATCATGGAAAGTATCGTTAAGATCTTGTGATCTTTTATTAATTCTTTTTGGGTTATACATGCGAATATTATCATTTTTTCCTAACACTAGAGCCCTTTGTATTGGATAATCATATTTATTAACCGAGACTAAAAATTTACATTTACTTTTCTGAAAAATTTTTTTCGATTTGATAAGATGTTTATAATTAAGAAGTGGAGATGTTGCTGTTAAAACACATACCAAGCCTGGTTTAATATTAAATCTTTTTATTTCATCAATAGCATGTTGAATAACTGGTGCTAAAGGAGTATGATCATCAGATAGCCTTTTAGGTCTTACAAATAAAACGTCAGCTCCATATTTTTTTGAAATTTTAATAATTTCTTTATCATCGGTAGAAACAATTATTTTATTGAAACAATTACTTTTTTTTGCATTATTTATTGCATAAGCAATCATTGGTTTTCCAAAAAAAGATTTAATATTTTTTTTCTTAATTCTTTTACTTCCCCCACGAGCAGGAATAATACAAATACAATATTTTTTTTTAAGCATTTAAAAAATCAAATTTATTTAATTTTTTTTAATAAATTTCTAATTTGGCTAATTGTCAAAAAATGGTCATTATCTCTGGAATTATATTCAAAATTTTTTTCTACTTTTTTTCCTTTCATAATAAAGTTATTTTTTACGTTATTTGAATTGATAAATTGTATTGTCGGAAAAATGATATAATAGTTGTTAAATTTCCTTACCAAATGAGATTCATCTTTTGGGCACATTACCTCATGAAGTTTTTCTCCAGGTCTAATGCCAACTATTTTATGTTTTAAGTTTGGAGCCATTGCTTTTGCTAAATCTGTTATTTTTATTGAGGGTATTATTGGTACAAATATCTCTCCACCCTGCATTTTTTTCAATGAATTTATAACAAAATATACACTTTCCTCTAATAAAATCCAAAACCTAGTCATCTCCTCATGAGTAATTGTTAAATATTTATTTTTATCTTTTATTAGTTTTCTAAAGTAAGGAATTATAGATCCAGTTGAACCTGATACATTTCCGTACCTCACAACTGAAAACTGACATGGATGGTTTCCAGCCATGTTATTTGCTGCAATAAATAATTTGTCAGACGCAAGTTTTGTTGCACCATAAAGATTAACAGGATTGACTGCTTTGTCTGTAGATAAAGCTATTATTTTTTTTACATTACACTCTAAAGCAGCATGAATCACATTTTCTGCTCCATGAATATTTGTTTTTATACATTCCATAGGATTATATTCGGCTGTAGGCACTTGCTTTAAAGCAGCAGCGTGAATTACATAATCAATAGACCTAAAAGCCAAAGTTAATCTTGACCTGTCTCTTACGTCCCCAATAAAAAATCTCAATTTCTTTTTATATTTTGAAAATTCCTGAGCCATACTCATTTGTTTTGCTTCATCTCTTGAATAGATGGCCAATTTTTTGATATTAAATTTAGTTAAAAGTATTTTTGCCAAGGACTTGCCAAATGAACCTGTTCCACCAGTAATTAATATATTCTTATTTTCAAACATTATTCCTCTTTCATTTCTTTCTTTAAATCGTCATATTCTCTCATTTTTTGCTTCATAAAATTTAGAGTAAGTTTAGTCTTTACTGATATACCTTGGGGAGTCAGAATATAGAAATACCTGTGTTTTTTTTTGCTTTTTTTAAAATTATCTATTTTGATCAATCCTTTTTGTTTTAAAGCTTTAAGACAATAATTAAATTTTCCTAAACTTATTCCAAGCTCTTTTGCAAGATGCCTCTGATTTGCATCTGGTTTTTTTTTTTATGAGCCTTAAAATATTAAAATAATCTTGATTAAATTTCATTGCTTGTTCAATATTTGAACAATATAGTACGGAATGTTATATATTTAAAGAAAAAACTGAAATGTTTAACTGGAAAAAAAAAACATCCATATTTATTGGCAGATTTCAGCCTTTTCACGAAGGTCATAAAAACTTGTTTTTAAATGCTCTAAAAAAAAGCGGACAAGTAGCCATTCTGGTAATGGATAGCTATAACGTAAATAAAAAAAATCCATTCAAATTTAATTTTGTTAAAAAAAGAATTGTTAAAGAACTTAAAAATTACAAAAAAAAATTTATTATAATAAAGATACCAGTTGTAAAAGAAGTTGTTTATGGTCGCACAGTAGGATACAAAATAAGAAAAGTGAAGTTAGCAAAAAAAATTGAGAAAATTTCTGCAACTAGAATTCGAAAAATTTTAAATGACTAAAATACTTGCTACTATTGGACCGGCAACTGAAAGTACCCTTAATTTGAAAAAAATTTTAAAATTTACAAATTTAGTAAGATTAAATGGTGCTCATAACCAAATTGAATGGCATGAAAAAATTTCAAAAAAAATTAAAGATATAAATCCTAATACAAAAATACTTTTAGATTTGCCTGGAATTAAACCCAGATCTCAAAATAAAGAAGATTTATTTATAAAAAAAAATGAAATACTTTTTTTCTCATTTATTAATATTACAAATAAAAAACATAAAGTAATAAAGATTAGTAAACCTCTTCCAAAAACCAACAATGCAAAATTTTTAACAGTATCTGATGGAAAATATAAACTTAGAATATTAAAAAAGTGGAAAAATTCTATAAAAGTAAAGTCTCTAGAAAGTTTTTTTTTAAAACCAGGTAAAGGAGTAAACATACCACTTAGTATCTATTCAGATAAATATCAAAAAAAAGTTTTTTTTGATTTTCTTAAAAAAACAAAAAAAATAAAATATGACTGTTTGGGACTTAGTTTTGTACAAAACGAGTCTATTATTAAATCAATAAAAAAACTCGCATCAAATAAACTTATTGTTTCTAAAATTGAAAATATACAAGGATGCATGAACTTAGAAAAAATAATTACTCATTCAGATTTAATTATGATTGATAGAGGTGATTTAGGTGCAGAAATTGGTGATACAAATTTGTTTAGAATGATTGAAAAAATTTCAAAAAAAACTAAAGAGAAAGGTAAGCCTTTGATTATGGCTACAGAAAACCTTGAAACTATGATTAACAATTCTTCTCCTTCGAAGAGTGAAATAGTATCATTGGGATTTTCTTTAAAACTTTATTCTGATGTAATTATGTTAAGTGATGAGACAGCTACATCAAAAAATTTCTCCAGAATCTTAAATTGGCTTAAGATTTTTTTAAAGAACAATAGTTATGACAATTTTAAAATACACAAAAAATATAAAAGAAAATTTAATTTATGGGAATTAATACAAAATATAGATCATGAAAAAACAAACTTAGTTATTTTTACTAGAAAGGGTTATGCTATTAACAAAATACTTACTATAAAGCCAAATATTAAAATTTACGTATTTTCTGATAATCATAAAGTTCTAAGTACAAGTGAGTTTATATCTAATTGCTATTGTAGACTTACAAGCAAGTTCCCAACCAACATGGATAGATTTATCTTTAAAACAATAAAAAAAAATAAAAAAATTATTTTTTCTAACCAAAATGATACGTTGCTAATCTATGTGGCATTTCCAAGGGCTCGGTCAAGAGCAAACACTATTAGCAATATAAGTAGCAAAGATTTTTAGCTGATTTGACTAGTTTAAACTGTAATTATCAGCAATTTTTATTGAGCCATCTTTCAAAATTATGAATTTATCACAAATTTCAAGTGAAGCTAATCTATGGGCAATTACAATTATAGTAGTGTTTTTATTTTTTTCAAAAATCTTTTTTAATACTAGCTTCTCCATTTTTTCATCAAGAGCATTAGTTGCTTCATCTAAAACAAGAAAATTTGGAGAGTTATAAAGAGCTCTAGCTATTCCAATTCTTTGTCTTTGACCACCCGAGAGTCCAATACCTCTATTTCCAATAACTGTCTCTATGCCATTAGGTAAAGTGCTTAAAAATTCAAAACAATTTGCAGCCTCTAGGGCATTATTCAATTTTTCAGAGGATATTTCGCTATCATTCAAACCAAAGGCAACATTTTTTTTTATGCTATCATCTAGTAAATAAATATCTTGTGGAACATAACCCACTTGTTTCCTCCATGAGCTAAAATTGTTACTAATTTTAACATCATCAGATTTGATACACCCCTTTTCAAGGTTTAATAATCCCAACATACAATTTATTAAAGTTGTTTTTCCTGAACCTGAAGAACCTATTAATCCAATTTTTTCACCTTTAGCAATGTTTAGATTTAAATCTTTCAAAACAGGTTTATGATCACTTGAATATTGAAAATAAACATTTTCTAAAACAATTTGTTTATCAAAACTTAAGGGAGCTGAGTCTAAATTATTAGTTGTATTAATCTCATTTAGTTTATTTTCTATTTCATCAGTTTCCTTTAATACAATTTCTAGTGAAGGCAAATTAAAAATAATATTATTGATAGAACTGTTAATTGTTTTAAATGCTGGAATAATTCTCAAAGAAGAAAAAGCTAAAAAAGTAATAGTAGTGATGATTCTATCCATATTTAGTCCCAAAGCGTCTGAAAATATTATTACAAAAACTATTATTGCTATTGTCAAAATTTCTAAGGAAAATCTTGGTATAACATTCATTATTGTTAAAAATAATCTTTGATTTTCTTGCGATTTAATAAGTTGATAAAACCTATCTTTAAAAAAATTTTCCTTACTCAAAATTTTTATATCTTTTATGGACTCAAAAGTTTGATTAATTGCTTGGAAATTTTTCAATCTGTCTTTATGTAAAATCTGGCCTTTATTAAAGGAGTATTTTTTGGCAAAAAAGATAAACAAGAAAGAAAAAAATAAAAAAATAAAAAAAACAATCGAAAATGTATATGGATCAATTGAAAGGAGTAAAATAATTAAAAACAAAATCAAAAATGATTCTCTTAAAATTAACATTATTAGTTCAATGATTGCACATGCGTTAGGAGTATCTTGTGAAATTATTCCAATTAACTTTGATGGATTTTTTTTTACATGCACTTTATAAGGGCTATAAAGATACTTGGTATATAATTTTGATACATTATAATTTCTTATTATTATTCCAACTCTTCTTTGGATATAAACCATTGTAATAAGAAAAATATTTTTAAACAAAAAAAATAATACAAAAAAAATCAAAATCTTTGTTATTCCATCATTAATTGAAAAAAATTCAATCAAAAATCCTAAATTTTTTTCTTCTAATAAGTGAATTAATTTTTCAGGACTAAAAATATATATAGCAATTACTGGTATCATTCCAATACCAATCATCTCAAAAAGTCCTCCAATCTGATTACCTGTAAATACTAAGGATAGATATTTGATATGCTTCTTAGTCAAAATCTTTTTTATCTTTTTTAATGTTTCAAATATGCTCATTTAACGATTAATCTATACCTTTCCCAAAAGTTATATAATTATTTTTGTTAGTTTTATCTAATGAAGAATTAGGTTTAAAATATTTTCTAGTGAAATTATTTTTTTTAGAGACAAATTTTTGATTATCGTTCAAAAAACTTAATCCTTTAAACTTCCATTTATCAATATCATTTTCTTCCCAAAATTTTTTATTCCTGAACCTATTCAGTAAATAGTTGAGTGACTTTTGATCACTTATACCTAGCCATTCACAAAATTGAGCCGAAAAATCTGGCTTTTTTAACTCAAATCTTTTTACTAATTTTAACGCTTCACCTCTGCTAATTCTATTATGTCTAATTTCTCTACACGCATGATCAGTTACTTTTGAATACCCGTGCTTCATCAATTTCAAATAATCGTGTAAATTCATATAATTAAAACAATCCACATAATCATAACAATCAAAAGTTCTTGAAAATCTTGCACTTTTGTAATTATATTTTTTTTTCATCAAAATGTGTTGTTGAAGAGGGTCCCACCTAACATAATTACCTAAATAAATTCCTCTTATCCCTATAGAATTAATTTTATCATCATTGGGATATCGGTATTGCCATATATCTTCTTCATTAAGATTGTTATTTAAATTTAATAGATCATCAGCTTCAACTCCAAATAAATCATGATCATGTCTATATCTTCTTGTCATTTCTACTTCATGCTTATGTGAATACATTCCAACTTGTTCTAATCCTTGATGTGCACCCCATATAATTAATGGGATTTTAAATTTTTCTGCAATTTGAACTGGAAATAAAGTTGTACCAGCTATTATTGGCCAGTAGATGTTGCCATATTCCATAAAAGTATATTTTGTTATTTTTTTAACTGATTTCACATTAATATTTTGAAAAATAATATCACAGTCGAACTTAATTCTTAAATTTGACAAATTTTCAATTCCTATTCTTGTATTGAAATATTTATTATATGAAACTAGTAATGGCCTAAGCCCTATTTTTTTAACTAAATGCAAAATATAATAGCTATCTTGTCCACCACTTACGGGGACAACACAATCGTAATTTTTTCCAGATTTTGAAACATATGGCTTTATCAATTTTTTTAGTTTATCCCATCTCAACTTCCAATCTAAATTATTTTTTTCCTCATGAATTTCACAACCAGAACAGATCCCCTCATCGTTAATAATCAACCCCAAAGGATGTGTGTTAGAATATAAACATCTTTTGCAAAATTTTATTACTGAGTTTTCTTTTGCTATCTTCATTTTATCCTGAAATATAAATACTCTTTCTGAATTTTTTGTTTTTTGTTTTCTCTTTTATTTTTTGAACTGCATGTTCTTTATAATTTAAACTATTGCCAACAGCAATGGCATTAACTTTTGGATTGGTTTTAAAAATCTTATTAATTTTTAAATTTGAGTGAATTCCACCAAAACAAATTAGCGGCAAATTAAAATCGAGATCTTTAATTAATGTTTCATCAAATCTATCTTTAAAACCATCGCCAATTGGATCTATTATCATTATTTCTGAAAATAAATTGTCTTTAATTGAAAGATTTATATTCTCACTTAAATCTTCAATTTTTTTATTACGATAGTTAAAATATTTTATTATTTTTTTTTTTTAATATAACTGGAAGTGATAATACCAATGCTTGTGATCCTAAAAAGAGAGAGATATCTTGAATATCTTTATACTTAGTTAATACAGCAGTTTCAATTAAAATTCTATCTGCTCCTAAATTAATAACTTGATTAGCATTTTTTAAATTAGATATACCTCCTCCATAAATCAGAGGAGTTGTTATGTTCATTTTTTGAATTTTTTTTAATAAATCAAAATCAGGATTTTGATTATTTTTTGATCTATCTATTACATTGATTAAAATTTCGTCAACACCCCATCTATCTAAATTCTTTATAATTACTTCAGGTTTTCCTAATGGCAAATATTTGTCATACGAAAAAGATTGAACTGCTATTCCATCTTTAACTACCACTGCACCTATAAGTCTTTTTTTTATCATTATTTGAAAATATCTATGTACTTTTCGAGAAAATTTACCCCATTTTGTTGGCTTTTTTCTGGATGAAATTGAACTCCTGTAACGTTGTCTTTTTGTATTATGCTTACAATTTTTTTGTTCATAAATTTTGTAGAAGACAACTTATACTTCTCAGGGCCAAAATAAGAAAAACCATGTTGAAAATAAAAAGATTTATTGTCAAAATCTATAAAGTCTGAATTTTTTTTAATATTAATTTTATTCCAGCCTATATGATGGTTTCTTTTATAATTTTCTTTTATTTGTCCAGGAATAATCCTTAAACCACTATTTCTTCCATTTTCCGATGAAAAGAAAGTTAATAGCTGCATTCCCAAACATATACCTAATATTGGTGTCTCTAAATATGAAATTTTTCTAATAAGTTTATCTAATTTTTTTTTTTTCAGGGTCTTTATTGAGCTTCCAAATGTACCCACTCCTGGTAATATTACAAAATGTGACTTATTAATTTCATAACTTTTATTTGTCACGACCGCTCTGTGCCCTAATTTATTTATTATACCTATTAATGATCCATAATTTCCAGTTTCATAATTAATTATTGAAAAGATATTTTGCTTCATTAAGAATTTTGACCTATCTTAAAAATAGGTCTAAAAATTGGAAAATTTTTATTTTTATTTTTTTTGAATAATCTTTTATTAACAAATCTAGAGACAGTATTCCAAAATTTTTTCTTAGAAATTCCAGTATATTTACAAAATGTATTTATATATTTTATATCACAACGACCATCATATTTTTTTACTATTTTGATTGCCTCTTCTCTGGTTAATTGACCAGCTCTGATTGCAAAATTACAATAATCTGTAGCTCTCCCAATGCCGAATTTATAATATTTAATCATTTGATTAATAGATACCCAAATATCATCAAGAGCCATTATTCCATAAAGATCTCCAGATTTAATTGCCGACTCTTCTCTTAAAAATAAACCATTTAAAGTTGAATATTTTGCATTATTGGTCAATGACCAGTCACTCCAAAACCATTCTAAAAAAATTATTTGTATTTTATTTTTTTTAAATTCATCAACTGATGGATAAATATATGGAATAATTTTTGACTTATCATTTGATAATTTTTTCATCCATCGATAATCACAATTTTTCAAAGTGTTAGAATTTCTTAAGATATTTCCATCGTACTCTTTCAGGGATTTCGCTTTAGAATCATTCCATATTTTTGAAGGATTTTCACCCCAGAATATTAATTTAATTTTATACTTTATTGCTATTTGAGGTAGGGATGAAAAAAGTGCTAATTCCGGACCTCTTAAATAATTTCCCTGATAAAAACCTTCTAAAAGCATTTTTTTCCAAAATTGTGGTGAAGGGGAAGTGACAATTGTATCAAAACCTAAATCAATTAAATTAGACAGATTTTTTGCACCAATTTCAGTTACTTGTTCTGGTGGATAAGAACAACAAACCAAAAGAGGTTTTAATTTTAATTTATCTCTTACCCATAACGCTTGCCTAGTGCTATCTTTGCCACCACTTATTCCAATTATGCAATCAAAGTTATTATCATTTTTTTTAAATTCTTTAACAATATTATTTAGAACCTGAAGTTTTTCTAACTTATCGTAATTTTTCTGATCTGAAATAGAGTGTTCGCAAGCTTTGCATATTCCATAAGAATTAAAAATGCTGTTTGGTCTGGTATCTGTATCTAAACAATTTTTGCAATATTTCATTTAATTAGCAATTATTTTAAAATGATTGAATTATTGATAATCATTCAAAATTTTGTAAGAGTTATCACGCTTTTAGGGTTTGTTCAATAGTTGAACAATATAGATTTTTTTAATATTATATGAAATAAATCAACCATTATGAGTTTAATTAAAAAATTTCTGAGATGTGTTTGTATTAAAATTATTCATTTTATATTGAATCTTTTTAGTTATCCTTTGGAAATAAAAAAAAAGAGATATTTGTTTAAGTACCAAGATTTAAGTATCTTTGTAAAAACTTCAAGTTTATTGACTTATAGAAGATGGGTAGCATTTCAAAATCATGGAAAGGAAAAAGATACTTTGAATTGGATTGATGGTTTTAAAGATGAAAAGATTTTTTATGATATTGGGGCAAATGTGGGTGTTTTTAGTATTTACGCAAATATGAAAAAAAAAATGAAAGTTTATTCATTTGAGCCTGAACCAAATTCGTTCATTGAACTTTATAACACAATAGTTTTGAATAATCTGAATATAGTCCCTTTAAAAATTGCCCTAGACTTTGATGAAAATACAAAATATTTTAACATGATTGACTTTGAGAGTGGAATTTCAGAGAGTTTCTTATCAGATAAAATTGAGAAAAAAACAAATTTTTTAATTTCAACGAATAGTCTTGATAAAGTCATTTATCAAAAAAAAATAAATTTTCCTAACTATATTAAGATTGATGTTGACGGTAATGAGATGAATATTTTAAAAGGTATGAGTAAAACTCTTGAAAATAAAGAACTTAAATCTATGCTAATTGAAATTGAAAAAACTAATGAAGAAAATATCTTAAACTATCTTAAAAACTTTAAGTTCGAATTAGAAAGCAAATCAAATAATGGAAATTATATTTTTAAAAGATGAGATCAATTACTAAAAAAAACACAACTTATTATACTAATAGTCCATTTACAGTCTTTGAGATAGACAATTTTTTGGAAGAGAATGAATATTACAATTTATTAAAAACTTTTCCTAAAGAGGATTTGTTTGGAAATTCAACTGAGGGTAATGCTATTGACCCAGATAACCCAATTTATCTTGAGCACCTTGGTAAATACCCTGTTTGGAAAAATTTTATTGATAAATTAAATTCTCAAAGATTTATTAATACAGCATATTTTTTTTCTCTTATACCTAATATTAAATCAAGAGGTTTGAAAGCTTTTAAAAAATGGACACAAGAAGATATTAAATTTCCTTTAAACAAATTATTAAAGAGGGTAAGTGTTGAAGCTCACTTCACAATTTTAAGAAAAAATGAACATTTAAATCCCCACACTGATGCAACAAGCAAACTTTTATCAATGATTTTTTATTTTGCTGAAGATAAAACTAAACTTTCTAAAAATGGTACTGAATTTTGGAAAAATGTTAAAAATTTTGATTATTGGAAAAATTGGAATAATAGACATATTGTCGATAATAAAGAATTAGAGAAATTTAAAAAAGAAAATGAAATTTTTTTCAAAAGCACATTTGAAAAAAATAAATTAGTTGGATTTATAAAAAATGATATTTCTTGGCATTCGGTAACGAACTTTTATAATAATACTGATGAAATTAGAAAGGCTTTTGTTATTAATATTAGATCCAAATAAATCTTATGATTATTTTTTTAGCAGGAGGCTTTAGTTCTTCCTCAGATACTTTGAAAACAAGATTGGAAGAACATTTTAAATTAAAATCATTCACCTTTAAATCTGGCAGTGGAATTGGACATTTAAATATTAATATAAGATTAAAAAAATTGATAAAGCTTAAAATTTTAAACTATTTCAATAAGGATATTTTGCTTGAACAACATCTTTTTCCAATAAAAAATAATTTAGAAATACTTGATAGTTTATTCGGATTAAAAAGAATAAAGTTTATTGTAACTTATAGAAATATTTTTGATACAATAAACAATCTATTAAAACGAAAAGATACTACTAATACTTTTCATTTTTTAAGGTCTAATTTTTATCCTACTTACAATAATTTTAACAGTAACAAGTATGAAATAAACATTTTTGATGTATTGGTGGTAATCAATTTTTATGCAATGTGGTTTAAATTAGAAAAAGAAAATTTTTTACCCAATTTAGAATTTATAAGTTTTGAGGAAAATACTAAGAATATTAATATTGTTAATGACAAGCTCTCAAATTTTTTGGACAGAAAAATTAAACTTGATGAAAAAATTAACACAAATCTTTTTGAAAAAAAGGAATATACAATTAATGATAATCTTAAACAATTAATTCAAGATTATGCAAAAAGTTTTGAGGATATTGATTTCAAAAGGATAGGATTGTAAATCGAGTCTAATGCATATTTTTTTTTTAGATTTATTTACAGATATTGATGCTATTTCACCAATAATCTTCAAACTAAAAAAAAAACAAAAAAAAGTAGCTATTTGCTCAACTAATTTTATCCAGGATGTGGGAAATAATATAAATATAAAATATCTTATTTCAAAGGGAGTTAAATTTTATTGTTTTCCTAAAAAAAATTTAAAATATTTATTTTTTAAAATTATCATTAAATTTCTTAATATTTTTCCAAAGAACATTCTAAAAAGAATGAGATCAGTTTTTAAATTTTGTTATAAAAATTTTTCATTATTCGATGTTGAGGAAATCAAATATTTTTTAAATTTATCAAAAGCCACAAGTGTGACTATTGATACAAGCAACCCAATGGTCAAAATTAAAAAAATATATCTTGCCTGTAAAGAATGTAATATAAAAATGATATTTTTTCCAAGTGGAGCTGAAATTCTAGATTATAAATTTTATAATAAAGATAATGATCTAAAGTATTGCGATTTTTATTTAAGCCAAAATAAATTAGAAAAATTTAAAATAAAAAATAAAAAAAATAAAGATAAGATTAAATTTTTAGGTTCTCCTAGATTTTCTGATGAATGGTTAAAGACAATTGATCACTCTTTTAAAAGTAATTTAAACAAAAAGAAAACAAAAAAAATTAAAATTGGAATTTTTGTTACGCCAAAAACTGAAAATTTTTCTATACATAATAAAGTAATTGAAAAATTAAAATCTAATAAAAATCTAATTATTAAATTTAGAAATAAACCTAGAGATTATATGCCAGAAAAGACGTGTGATTATTTTCATGATGAGTTTTCAACATCTGAATTAATCAAGTGGTCCGACTATATTATTTCAGCTCAATCGTCAGTAATTATTGAATGTATAAAAAGAAATAAGGTTGTTTTTTTCTTAAATTACTTAGTTCCAAAAAATTATGGAAGTTGGATAAAAAGGTATAATTGTGTTGATTTAATAAAAAATGAGCATGACTTAATAAATAAAATTAACAAAATTGTTAATAAAAAATACAAATTTATATTTAAAAATAAAAAGGAATATATTCGAAAAGTTGTTGGTATTGAGAAAAAAAAGGACAATGTTTTAAATAGATATCTTAATTTTTATAATAATATTGTTTGATCAGAATTTTTAAATCTTACATCATACTTTTTTGTAATTATTGGTATAATTTTTCTTAGAGACTTTTTTTTCATATTTTTTTCCAATTTTTGAATAATTATTTTTCGAGATAAAAAAATGTTTCTCTTTAACAAGTTTTTAAGCCTTTTAAAATCTTCAAGTGTATCTATTGTAATTGAGCTTAAATTTTCATTTGCAAAATATTTTCTCAAATTTATTTCTTCAAATTTGAAGGAAGCTCTTACAAAAAAATAAGTTAAATATTCTGATGAATTTTTATCAACTGCTAAATTTTGAGCTTTTTTTAATGCTTGAAAAGAAATAACCTCTGGCCTCATTCCAGCTGCTAAACTTTTAGTAAATGTGAAATCATTTCTATTTTTAATATGCTTATGACATAATACTATTATCGACTTAGGATCTGTTAAGGGATTATCACCAGTTATCCTAACAAAATGTTTAAACTTAAATTTTCTTTGACAATCAATAACTCTTTTAAAAATATTTTTTTCCGCTCCTGCAAAGAAATTAACTTTGCATGAGTTTGATATTCTTTTTAAAGCCTCATTATTTTGATTTCTAGCTGTACATATTATTATATTTTTGGGATCAAAGAATTTTGACAATCTTAAAATCAAAATTTCTATCAAAGTTAGATTGTTAATTTTAAGTAAAGCTTTTTTTTTAAGTCTTTTTGAAGACAATCTGACAATAATTAATAACTTAATTTTTTTTTTATTTAAAAAATTTTTTTTTGAATAATTCATCTTTTTTTATATTTTGTGAGGAATATATTTTTTTTTTGAGAATTTTTCTGATTTCATCTCTAGTTATTCCTTTTTGAGATGCTCTTAAGAATTTAAGTTTTTCAAAATTTATTACCTCTCCCTTAAAGATATTTTTATTAGTAAAAGCAAATTTACCCATAACATTACAATACTTTTCCTCTTTTGGAGAAATTTCGTCTCTAAATTTTATAAAATAATCTTTTTTAAAATAATTTACATATTCATCAAAATTCTGAGGCTCAAAACTTGATATATAATCTGGTTTTTTTTCATTACGTTTAAAAGTTACATGCTTTTCAATATAAATCGCTCCATAATCTATTGCTTTTGCTGTAAGTAAATAAGTTGGAGGTATTTTATCCGTAAGGGAATGATCTGCATACCCGACATCAATTTTGAGTTTTTTTTTGATATCGGAAATTAGAGATAATCTTAAATCTTTTGGATCAGATGGGAATGACTGGAAACCATACATTAAAACAATTTTTTTTTTATATTTTTTAAAACAATTAATTAAATTTAAAATTTGTTTAAAATTAAATCCTGAAATATTAAAAAAAACTTTTTTAAAATTTTTTAATCCATCTTCTATCATTGGTAAATTATCATGTTCTGAGGATGAGATTTTTAAGAAGACATTTCTTTTAAAATATTTACAAAACTTATAACTTTGATCGTCGAAAGGCTCTAATATCACCCTTTTTTTCTTAAGCGAGTAAGCTATAATTTTCCTCCAAGTTTTTTGATTTATTTCGATTTTTTTTAGCCCATTGTAAAATTTACTAGATTTATGGCAAAGATTTTTATTTTTAAAAATCTGAAATTTTATGAAATCTGAGTCTCCATTTAAAATCCTTTTAGAAAGTTTTTTTAAATACTTTTCTGACCCATTGTGAGTAGAGGCTATCTCAGATATAAACTTAATACTATTCAATTTCTTTCCATACGTAAGTATCAGTAAAATCACACCCTTTACAGATATCTATCTCATCTAATTTGCTGGCTTTATGTAAATTTCTTATTTTATTAATTTCAGCACCATTCCAAATTTCTTTAATTGTTTCAATTTTTTTTTTAGGTGAATTAAAATCCTTTGGATATTTAGCATTTTTTAAAAGTTCAAACCCTTTTTTATTTCCATCTATTTTTAATTTCAAATCTTTAAGTGTTTTGTTTATATCGAATGCAGCATTGTTAACATAGCCTATGCAATGTTGAGCGCCCCAATCCATGCAGCACATTGCAACTCTACCATCATAAGTTATCATAATTCTCTGAAAAATTTGTGCACATGGTTTTCTTCCTAGAGCGACACTAATTTTGTTACCAGCTTCAACGGTATAATTAGATTTGAGTGGAAGTTTATTTTTTTTTAGATATTCTAAAATTTTACTTTTTTGATCTTTTTTTAAATCATTTAAATTACCACCTCGCTCTGAATAAGGTGTAACAGTTACATCGTCAACAATATGGTTAAATAAATCGTAAAATTCATTAATTTCATTTCTAGTCTGATCAGTTAAAACCATTTGAATTTTTGTGACTGGAAATTTTGCTTTTTTTCTAATTTTAATTGCATTAAAATTCTCTATGTTTTTATAAACATCTTCAAACTTATTTAATCGAAATCGACCTGGCCGCATATTTTCATAAGTTTTTTTTGTTCCTCCGTCGAATGAATAAATTATATAATCTAAACCAGAATCAATTAAGGTTTCAGCCATTTTTTCATCTAAATTTGTTGCATTGGTATTTATGGCTACATCAATTATTCCAGAAATCTTCGCATATTTTATAAATTTTCCTATTTGTTTGTTTAGAAGTGGCTCCCCTCTCCAATTTAATTTTATAGATGGTACACCTAGTAAGACTATTTCATCTATTATTTTTTTATACATTTCAAAATTCATTATCTTGTCGGGTGTTAAAATATATTCTCTAAAACAATGTGGACAAGCCAAATCACAAATTGAGGCAGTTTCGATATCTACACATAAAGGACCAGCAATACTTGATGACAGATAATTAAAGTCGTCTATATTTTGTGCGTACATCTTATCTGGAAAATTTTTCCAAGACTCTCTATAATTCAAGAACTTCTGCTTAAATTCATTTAATATCTTTGAGTCGTCATCATGAGTATTTTTTTTTCTTAAATATTCGATATAAGACAAATTATAACGCATATTTTCTAATGCGTACTTTGTTTTGTCAAAAAATTTGTTTTTCGAAACTAGCCTAGATGAACCTGAAATAACATCTTGCTTTTCAATATTAAAATTATTCATTTATAATTTTGTAAGGATTATCACGCTTTTAATGTTTGTTCAATAGTTGAACAATATAGTTTTTTTTAATATTATATTGATTAAATTTAATAAAAATGTGTCTTAATTAATATTAATCATTTATAAGATCTGTTCAATGTGTGGTATTTGTATATCAAAAATAAACTATAACATCAAAAAATTTAACCAAGAAAACCTATTAAATGAGGCAAATAAAGCAATCATAGACTCAAATCTAAATGGGGCATTAGATCTATTAAAAAAACTAAAATCAAATTTTTTTTTTTTAGAATTAATACTAAATAATAACAATCTTCTTAAAAATCGTCTTAAATATATAATCTCTAGATTAAAAAAAAAAAAATTCGAAGACCAGCATCAATTTGAAAAAGCAAATGATATTATTTGGTTAATTGAAAGTGAATTTTTTTTTAAATGTGAAAAAATTATTGCTTTTCTTAAAAAGAATAAAATTACTTTCACAAAAAAAAGTATAATTTTTGTAAGATTTTTACTATACACATTTGAGTCAATTAATTATTTAGAGTCAAGAGGAAGGGACTCATTTGGAATATCAATTAACTTAATTTTGAAAAAAAAGGTACAATTATCAAAAAAAATATCTTTTAAAAATAACTTAACTTTTAGTGCTGCTCAAAAAAAAACTAAAAAAAATGAAAATCTTTTAATATTAAATTTTAAGTATGCTGAAAGAATTGGATATTCTGGGGAAAATACTGAAAAAATCATTAGTCAAATATTTAAGAATGGAATTTTAAAAAAAATAAACTTCAATGATATTATCAAAACTATTTTTTTAGCCCATACTCGTTGGGCTTCGGTCGGGGAAGTTAATTTAAGCAATACGCATCCAGTAATTGATAAAAATTCAAACGAATTTAATTTGGCGATCATGAATGGAGATATAAATAACTATAAAAATATTATTAGCGACTTAAAAAAAAATCATAAATATAAATTTAACGATAAAAATTGTTCAAATGATTTGCAGCCAATATCTTCTCTTATATATTCATATCCATCAAAAATTGAAAAAATTTTAAATGGTTCGTATGTTTTAGTTAATTTTAATTCAAAAAAGCCATTTGATTTTACGATATATAAAAAGGGATCTCAGGGACTATATTGTACGTTGGATGAGGATGAAAATATTCATCTTGCTTCAGATGTATATGGTTTATTAAATAAGTCTAATAAATTTTTTAAGATTTCTGATGATGGAAAATTTGAAGTAAACAAAATATTTCATAATAAAATAAAAAATAAAAAATTTCATAAAAGTGATCTAATGACAAACGATCTAAGTAAAAAAGGTTTTGATAGATTTTTTCTTAAGGAAATTGATGACACAGACATTTTTTTAAAAAGAACAATAAATAATTATCTTTCATTTAATAAAGCTGAATTTAAAAATTTAAATTATATATTTAACAATAAAACTCTAAAAAAATTTAAGGAAAGAAAGATAAATAATATTATTTTGATTGGAATGGGAAGTTGTTATTCTGCTGCAGTTGGTATTTCAAAATATTTACGTAGAGTGCTAATTGCTGCAAAATATAATGATATTAAGATAGAGGCTACTGTTGCTAGTGAGGGAAGTGGTTTTTATTTATCAGACAATATGGAAGATACAATTATCATAGTTTTGGCTCAATCTGGAACAACTATTGATACAAATGTTTTTGCAAAATTAGCAAGAGAAAGAGGAGCATATACCATCGCCCTGGTAAATAAGAAAGAAGGCGATGTGACTTTTATTGTCGAAAAAAGTTTTTATTTAGGTAATGGAAGAGATGTGGAAATTTCTGTTCCATCGACAAAAACATATACATGTCATTTGATTATGGGATACATTTTATCTGAGAAAATATGTGAACTTATCTCACGAAAAAAAAATAAATCCTTCTTTCTAGAAAATAAAGAAATTATAAATACGAATTTTTTGAAAGAAAAAAAATTATTTTTAGCTAATAAAATCAACAGATTTTACTTTGATATATTCAAATTCAAAAATTGGATTGTTTTATATGATGATTCAGAAAACGCTTTTACTGCTCTTGAATTAAGAATTAAAATTTCTGAATGTTGCTACAAATCAGTACCATATTGTAACCTTAAAAATTTTGATAGTTCCAAATTTAAGAATTCTTTAATTATTTATATCGGTACAAATAAACTAAAATTAAACGAATATAATAGTTCTAATTATTACATATCTATCTCTAGAAAAAACATCTCAAAAAAGTTAGGTAATTCATTTAATGTAAATCTTAATGAGAAAAAAATAATCAATTTAACTATTGAAACTTCCTTAGCATTACAACTACTGTCCTATAGACTTTCAGAATTAATTGATAGAGCATCGAAAAAAATCAAAGATGGTAAAAATATAAAATCGATCACTAATTTCCTTATCGATAAATATGATCATAAACTCTTCTTAAAAAAAATATTAAAAAAAAAAGAGAGATATTGATTGAAAAAATAAAGCGACCAATTGATGCCATAAAACATCAGGCCAAAACTGTGACTGTTGGAGCAACCAGAGCTATAAATTACGATTATGATTATAGTTATGAGGAAAAAAATGTTAATTCTTATTTAGAAAAGAAAAATTCAATTTTCTTTGATAATAAAATTAAATTACTCTCTAACAAAACTGAAATAAAAGGTGACGTCAAATTTGATACTTATAAATATTTTATAGGAAATTTAATTGAATATCACAATCACATATATAAAAAAAAAAATCATTTTAAAATAATCACTGATAATCAAAACAATTTGAAACATTCTAAAAATTCAATTATTTTACTTAATCAGAAAAATTTGGAAATTAAAGAAAAATCATATCAAAAACTTAAAAAGAAATTTTTAAACTCACATGACATTTTAAAAACTTTTTTACCAAATGATAAATATTCAATAAAAAATGAATTATCATTTATGATAGCAAAAATCGAAATAAAAGAAAATCAAAATTACTACAAAATGGATATTAAAAAATTATTTGATAATTTTAATAATATAAAATTTCTAGGGAGTGGGATTAATTATCTTGTAGCAAAAAAGTATGCACAACACTTCTCTAATAAATATAATATTTCTGTAGCATTCGATGTAATTGAGAACCACAAACATATTGATATATCTTCCGAATCTTTAATTTTTATTTTTGCCTCAAATATAAATCGAAGTGGATTTCAAAGCGATGTGTATTCGGAAACTGAAAAATTTATTGCACATAACAATCGACCAATTATCTTCACAAATTTTGGAAATAACATTTATGATAACTTGTTAGTTGAGGATAAAATTTTAAGCAAAAGAGTAATTAAATTACCAAGAGTTGATGAAATATATTCTCTTTCAATTTTCGAATTTCTTTTTGATAATTTTATTATTTAAAAATAAAAATAGTTTACCCAATTCAGTATTTTTAGATTTATAGAAAATATATATTTTATAATAATTATTCCAAATTGATTTTCTTATTATAATTTTTACTTGATCTTTATTTATTTTTTTTAAAAATTTTTTAAACGATTTTAGATAAAAAAGATCAAGACCAAATATCTTTTTTTTATAATCTATCTCATCTTTTAGAACCTCATAAATTAAATGTGGCTTTTTCTTTAAAATTTTTAAAAATAATCCAGCACCGTATAATCCATCCATAGAATCTTTAAAACTAAAGTGACCTGATGTCTCAAAGCCAAATAATGAATTATATTTATTTTTAACTTTTATTACATTTCTGTCCCCAACTTTTGAAAGCGCAACTTTAATTTTATCTTTTTTTAAAATTTGAATGAGCCAGGGATTAACAATTTCTGTTGCAACAATAGATTGTTTCTTTTTTATTTTCTGAAGATATTTTGTAAAAATTAAAGCTATTTTTTCAGTTTCAATAACTCCATAATTTTTTTCAGATACTAAAAACCTATCTGCATCCCCATCAAATGCTAAGCAAAACTGAAAGTCTTTAAATTTCTTTTTTTTAATGTTTTGAGTCAAAAAATTTGTGCCACAATTCTTATTTATTTCATTACTTTTGTACTTGGTATTGATCACCTTAAGATTCTTAAGAAAATTTATTTTTTTATAAAAACTTGCGACAGAGCCGTTGCTACAATCAACAATAATTTTATGTCTTAATTTAAAACTAAACTTATAATTTATATGATCAATATAATTTTTGAAATTTGATTTACTCAATTTATTTAGTTTATTTTTCGGTAGATTTTTTTTATTCAAGTTTTTGATTATCAAATATTCAAAATCTTTTTCAATTTTTTTTCCTAATAAAAAAAATTTAAAACCATTATACTGTGAAGGGAAATGCGACGCAGTTATCATTATTCCAAAATTTTTTTTGGATGAAAATTGTAAACCTGGTGTGGAAACGGGCCTGTCTAAAATTATAATTTTTTTAACACTAATAATTTTTTTTAGAATTATTTTTAAAATATAGTCTTTATTACTTCTTGTGTCATAACCAATTGTTACAGTCTTGATTTTTTTAAATTTAAGAACATTGTTTAATGATGAAAAAAAATTATTTAAAAACTTCTTGCTTAAAAGGCCTTTATTTGCCTTATCCCTGAATCCGTCATCACCAAATATTTTCACTTTTTTTTATTAAATTTCTTAATTAATTTCTGTTGTTGCTTTACACTTGGTAAATTAAACTTTGATAGTCTTATTTTGTCTAATTTTTCAATTTCTTTAACTCCATTTTTAAAGCTTATTTTTGGCTTCCAAAATAATCTTTTTTTTATTTTATTTATATTAGAAATTGAAATTTCAATATCGTCATTTCTTTTTTCCAAGAAAATATGATCCCGCTTATGTGAAATTATATTTTTAAGGTTTAAAATACTCTCTGCCTTTCCTGCCCCGATATTAAAAATATCATTTTGAGATTTTGAGTTAATTATTTTGTGAACCGCACCGCTTAAATCATCAACATGCACAAAATCCCTTTTTTGTTTGCCATTTCCATAAATAGTTATTTTCTTATTTTGAATTTTTTGAGCAATAAATTTTGCAACTACTGCATTCGAATTTGATCCATATACATTAAAAAATCTTAAAATAGTGAAATTTATATTATTTGCAGAGCAATAACTCCTGACCATTTTCTCTCCAATATATTTAGTGTAAGCGTAAAAGTGTTGGGGGTTTAATTTAAAACTTTCACTCACTTTTTTATTTTCAGTATCTCCGTAAACTGATGCGGAAGATGCAAATATAAATTTTTTGATACCGTGATTTGCGGTAAAATTCAGTACAGATTGAAGCCCAGAAATATTTGATTCATAGTACACATCTTCTTTTTTTTTGGGAATTAGTATTTCAGCTTTAGCAGCAAGATGGACAACTGAATGAAATTTTTTTTTAAATTTAATCTCATTAATATCCAAGATATCTTTATTAACAAAAATAATTTTTTTATTTTTTATATTCTTGCGTTTTCCTATACTTAAATTATCTACAATTGTAATATTAAATTTTTTTTTTGATTAAAAAATTTGCTAAGTTTGAACCTATAAAACCTGCACCACCAGTTATTAGTATATTTTTCATTAAAATTTATAAATTAATTTTTTGAAAATTTTTTTAAAAAAGTTTACTTTTATCATTATTAATATTAGATATAGTCTAATAAGTATAATTTTTAAATGCAAAATAACTTTATCGTAAGTGTCATTTTACCTGTTTTTAATTCAGAGAAGTATATTGGTAGATGTCTCAGATCTCTAAATAGACAGTCCTTAAGTAAGAAAAATTATGAAATTGTAATTGTCAACGATCACTCTGATGACAAATCTTTAATTGAAGTCAAAAAATTTAAAGAAAAGAATATTAAAATAATTAATAATGACAAAAATTACGGGTTGGTAAAATCTCTTAATATAGGGATTAGAAAAGCCAAGGGCTCATTGATTGTAAGAGTAGACTCTGATGATTGGGTACATGAAGATTTCTTAAATATAATGTCCACTTTTTTATTTATTAACCAGGATTTAGATGCTGTTGCATGTGACTATGTGCTTACAAATGAAAATGAAAAAAATATCAAAGTAGAAAATTGTGAAAAAAAACCAATTGGTTGTGGAATTATGTTTAGAACTCAACAACTTTTAAATCTGGGTCTTTATAATGAGTCATTTAAGTACGCAGAAGAGGAGGCATTAAGAAAAATTTTTTTAAAAAGACATTCTATTACACGTATTCCTCTTAATCTTTATAGATACAGACAGCACAAGAACAACAGATCCAAAAATTTCAAATTAGTCAAACTTTATTCTTCAAAAATAAAATAATGATAGATAAACCTTATTTTATTGCTGAAATTGGTGTCAATCATGAAGCAAAAATTTCATTGGCTAAAAAGATAATTTTAGATGCAAAAAAGGGAGGTGCGGATGCTGTAAAATTACAATGTTACAAAGCTGAAAAAATTGCCTCAAAGTATGCTAAATCATATTGGGATAAAAAAGCTGAAAAAGAGGAAAGTCAGTTAAAACTTTATAAAAAATTTGATAAATTTGACAACAAGCATTACCAGGAAATTGTAAATTTTTGCAAGAAAATTAAAATTGATTTCATTATTACACCATTTGACTTAGATAGTGTCAATTTTTTTAAAGATAAAGTAAAATACTTTAAAATTTCCTCCTCTGATATCACTAATTATCCTCTTATTGAAAAAATTTCTGCTACAAAAAAACCTATTATTTTATCAACTGGTGCATCCTCAATAAATGAAATTGAAAATGCAATCAAATTAATTAAAAAAAAAAATAAAAAGATACATATATTGCATTGTATCTTAAATTACCCTACCAAAAGATATGATGCCAATTTAAATATGATTAAAGATTTAATGAAGTTCAAATTACCTATTGGTATATCTGACCATACGAAACCTGAGGATAGTATTGATATATTGTCCTATGCGCATGTAATGGGGATAAAAATGATTGAAAAACATTTTACAAACAATAAAAAAAAAGAGGGAATGATCATTTTCATTCATTTGACAAAAAGGATCTTTTAAAATTTAATAAAAAGATTGACGATATCAATAAAATTTTAGGAAAAAATAAAAAACACTTTTTAGCAAGTGAAAAAATTTCAAGATTGAATGCTAGACGTAGTCTTTTTTATAAAAATAATATTAAAAAAAATACTAAATTGGAATTAAAAGACATAATCGCTTTAAGACCTAATATTGGAATTTCGCCTTCAAAATATAAAAAAATTTTAGGTAAAAAGGTTAAGTTTAGTAAAATGGGAGGGGATTTAATTAGTTATAAAGATTTTTAATATTTAATGAAAAATTCACTAAAGATCAAAACAATTTTTTTTTTATTTGTTACAATAATTTATTTCTCTTTAGCTTTTGTAGCTTTATTATTAATAATAGAATTATTCAGTCTAGGTACCAAGCTCACAAAAAAGATAAATATATACGAACTTCACAATACTGATTATTATGGGAAAAAAATTGAATACAATCCCTATAGAAAATTTGATAATAAATTTTTGCATCCATTTTTAACATTTTCCATGCCTTGGAAAAGAGAGGAATTAAATAAAATTAATAATGAATTTGTTAGCTTAAATTACCTTGGTTACAGAAAAAATCCGTTTCTTAGCAACGAATTCTTTAAGTCAGGAATAATATTAGGGGGCTCCACAGCTTTTGGTTATTATGCTTCAAGTAATTCCACAACTATAGCATCTCATTTAACAAAAAGAACTAAAACTAATTTTTATAATCTAAATGGTCCAAGTTGGAATTCAAGCCAAGAATTAATTTCATTATTAAAGTTTAAAAAAGATTATGATTACAGTGTTTCATTTTCAGGAAATAATGATTTCTCGATTTTTTGTCATAGAACTATTGATAGTGAATTAGAAGAAAATTATGTTGATGCAGTTGAAAGGTTTGAGGATATTAATGAAGTATTTAGATCTGTTACTGATAGGCAACTTTATCACTTAGATTTTAATGTATTGATCAAGTATTTTATTGTAAATAATTTTTCTGAAACCTTAAAAATAATTAATTATATCAAATTTAAATATAATAAGGAAAAAATAAACGTACCAACCCAAGCTAGAAAAATTGAAAACAAATGTTTAAATGAAAATAATTTACAAAGTTTCAAAAAAATAGATAAATCTATAAATCAATTTCTATATAACCAAAATATGATGAGAGTCATAAGCAATTCCAGAGGGGCAAAACACTATTTAATTTTACAACCACAATATTTTAAAAAAGAGAATACTTCGAATAAAAAAAGAGAATTATATCAATACATTTATAAAAAAATAATGGATAGCAACTTTTGTTCAACAAATTGCTTTAATTTTTTTAACATTTTTGATGAATTTGATAATCAAAGTTTTATGAATAATTTTACAGGAATATACGAAAATGAAATTTTTATAGATAATATTCATCTTTCTGATATCGGTAATGAAATCATTTCAGAAAAAATTTTAAAGGTAATTAATTTTTAGTAATATGAAAACTAAAGGTATCATTCTTGCAGGTGGCAAGGGGGAAAGATTAAAAACTAAAAATGAGAAAATATTTACAAAAATTAAAAATAAAACCCTTATTGATCATGCTATTCATAAGCTTAAATCAGTAAAATTAGAGGTACACATTGTAACTCGACCTGATCTAAAAAATAAAATTAAAAATCAAAAAAAAATATATGTACAAAAAAGATCTATGGGTACCGGTCATGCTTTAAGTATTTTTTTAAAAAATAATTTGAATTTTAAAAATTGCTTAGTAATTAATAGTGATACACCGTTTATTCATAAAAATGATTTGAAACGTGTTTTAAATTTTAAAGATAAGGCTGATTTGATATTATTATCTTATAAAAATAAAAATAACAAATCAAATGGTGTAATTTTAAAAGATAGTCATGCAAAATATATTATTAAAGAATTTATTCATTTAAGTAAAAATGAAAAAAAAAATGACAATTGTTTTTCAGGAATTCTTCTTTTCAATAAGAAGATATCAAAAGAGTTTTTAAAGATAAAAAAAGATTTTAAGAAAGATGAATATCTTATCACTGATATTCTCAAGACTATCTATAATAAAAAATATAAAGTGAAAATTTTAAAATCTAGATATCCAGAACTTTGTCAGGGTATAAACACAAAAGAAGATATGCTATTAGTTAAAAAAAATCTTAAAAAATAAATTTATGAAAATAAATGAAAATAAAATTTTTAGTTTTATGAAACTAATTAAAGAACTTAATTTTTCAAAAATAATTTATGAGATTTTAATTAAATTTGGATTATCAAAAACATCCAATATTGCTCTTTATATAAACTACAAATTTAAAAGTTATCCAAAAAAACAAATCTTTTTTTTTCATATAAGCAAGTGTGCTGGGACTGCTTTAAGAGACACTTTTAATGAAATAAGCTCCAATTCTGAAAATAAAATATTACGCTTTGGTCATGCTGTGAAAGCGAAACATGTCAATTTTATGAAAAAAAATAGATACTTAATAAATATCAGAGAGCCTATAGATAGATTTTTGTCTGCATTTTACGATAGAAAGAAATCAAAAAATCTTATTGATCCAGTCGAAATAAATTGTTTTAAAATATTTCCAGATGCAAATCTTCTTGGAGAAGCGTTAAATTCAAATGATGAAAAACTTATCAATAAGGCTAAATTTGCTCTAACAAAAATTGCTTTAGTTAATCACAGATATAAAGATTGGTTTGACATCAAATTTCTAAAAACTCATCAGCCATATTTTATTTTTGAACAAGAAAATATTCAGCAAGATTTTAAGATTTTTTGTAAAAAAATAAATTATGAAGAAAAAATTATACTCAAAATCGTCAATAAAAACCAAATATATCCTGAAAAAACTATTCTCACAGATCTTTCTAAAAAAAATTTAAAATTATTCTTTAAAGAAGATTTTGAAATTTACAACTATTTGCTTCAAATAAAAGAAATTATAAACAATCCTAGTAATTAATTTTAATTATTTTTGAAATTTTATGTATTGATTGAAAAATAGTAGTTTTGTCTGTATTTAATTTAATAACTTTGTAAGCTGACTTCTCATAAATAATTGGCGAATTAAATCCAATTAGATTTAATTTTCCCTCTCTTGCTTTTAAATATAATTTTTTAACATCTCTTTTGATAAGACTTTTAATATTACAATACATAAAAACTTCAAAATAATTTGCTTTAAATCTTTTCTTTGCAAGTTTTCTTGTTTCTGCTAATGGTGATATCACTGAAACTAGAATTATTTGATATTTTTGTCTAATCTTATCCACGTGATTGATTATCATCTTATTATTTCGAATTATATTTTTTTTTGAAAAAGAGTTTGGAGTTTTATTTTTTTTTCTAAAAATATCACCGTCAACTTTTTTAATCTTAAACTTTTTTTTAAATTTCTCATAAAAAGAATTAGATAATGTAGTTTTTCCAACACCTGAAATTCCTGTAAACCAAATTATTTTGGTACTTTTTTTTGTCATAAAATATTAAATAATTTTTATTCTTGTTTTTATTTTATGAACGGATAATAAGCAACAAATGGAATTTTTTTTCTTTATTTATTTTCTAATATTTTTTTTAGTGACGATTCAAACAATAGCTGGAGTTGGAGTTCTAGTTGTTGGAACACCATCATTTTTAATAATGGGTTTTCCTTTTGTTGAAACGCTATCAATATTGTTACCAATTTCAATCGTAACAAGTCTAATTAACCTTATTTATTTTAAACACAAACAAAAAAAATTACAAGTTAGCATACATCAGGAAACAAAAAATCTTTTTTTTTTGATATGCTTGCCATCAATATTTGTAGGCTTGTTAATTTTGAAATTTTTTAACGAGTTTATAGAAATCAAGTATCTCGTTGCATTTGTAATATTTTTATCTTTATTTGCTATAAACCAAAAAAAATATTTCTTAACTTTAAACAAAAAAACAAGATCTATTTTTTTGTGTTTAACTGGTGTAATCCACGGTTTGTCAAATTCTGGTGGCTCTCTACTATCTTTGTTAATTTCTAATTACCTTAGTAAAAATCAATCAAGGTATAACATAACCTTCTTTTATTTTTTCTTAGCTCTATTTCAATTCTTGATATTTGGTTTTTTATTTAAAGTTTCAAGCTATCAGTTAAATATTTATAACCTAGCAATTATTATACCTTTTGGGGTAACATTTGGTATAATGCTCAATGATTATGTGAACGTAAAGAATTTCAAAAAAATTATAAACTTCCTTACAATGATTGTGTGTGTATTTTTGATAATTAATTAATCTTTAAAAATTTTTTTCAGTGCATAAATCAAGCCAATTGAGCTATTAGTACCGGTCAGCTACACACATTGCTGTGCTTCCACATCCGGCCTATCAACGTGGTGGTCTACCACGGCTCTATAGGAAGAACTAGTTTTGAGGTGAGTTTCCCGCTTA
>MDTG01255698.1_pt1 | contig 66347 bp, 56 predicted proteins | sample 811421 | NCBI WGS metagenome assembly MDTG01 (sample SAMN05326645, study PRJNA326480) | marine metagenome | isolation source: seawater | place: Pacific Ocean: South East | collected 2011
CCGGGGCGGCAGAAGGAGTAATGTTCTCGCGGTCTTCGAAGGCCGCTTCAATAATGGCTTTTAATTCAGTCATGGTATGTTGATATCTTCAAGTTGATCAAGTTTAAACAATATGCGTTTTTTCAACGCAGTCTGTTCTTCCGGCGTTAGGGCTTTACCTTGCTCATTACTGACGATAAACACGTCTTCGGCGCGTTCACCGATGGTGGCAATTTTGGCTAATTTTAATGTGAGTTTACAATCGACAAAAGCATGGCCTACTTTTGCCAAAATTCCAGGTGCGTCCAGTGCTTCCAACTCTATAAGTGTGGCATCGTCCTGTGCCGAGTAAAAACGAACCTTAACCGGCACGTTTAATTGTTTGTGCTGACGCGACAGTTTACGCGTGTTTGTGTGGTTTCTGCCAGGCTTTAATAGCTGATCAGCAATTGCTGCTTCGATTGACCGCATTCTGGATTCACTGTCGATACGGGAACCGTCGTTTTCCAGAATCAACATGCTATCGAAAACATGACCATCACGGGTCACTGCAATGTGTGCATCGCGGATAGTACAGTTTCGGCTATCCAGCACAGAAGCAATTTGCGCAAACAGTGCAGGACGGTCTTTACCGTACATGAGCAGCTCAGTGCCGCCTTTTGCGATGTCGTTATTGGTTTTTATCAACATCACTGCGTCGTCTTCAATGGGTTCGAAGGCGAGTATTTCCCGTGAATGCCAGGCAATCTGCTCTGGGCGGAAGCGCGCGAAGTAGTCGTCTTCAAAACGTGACCACAGGGTCATCAGCGCAGCGTCATCTATGCCTTGCTGTTGCAGTGAGGCCAAGGCTTTACTCTTGTGTAACTCAACCCGTTCCTGCATGGTAACACCACACTGTAACCCGTTATCCAGCGCTTTTTGAGTCATCAAATACAGTTCTCTGAGTAACGACGATTTCCAGTCGTTCCACAGGTTGTCATTGGTGGCGCGTATGTCAGCCAGGGTGAGTGCATAAAGCAAGTTCAGGTGTCCCTGACTGCGCACAGCCGTGGCGAAATCATTTACAACATCCGGATCATAAATATCACGGCGCTGCGCCACCACCGACATCAACAGGTGATTTTCTACCAGCCAGGCGATGAGTTCCGCGTCGCTGCTGACGATGTTGTGCGCTTCACAAAATGAAGCTACATCCTTTGCGCCGAGTGTAGAGTGATCACCATTTCGGCCTTTGGCAATATCGTGAAATATAGCCGCGATATACAGTAATTCTGGTTTATCCAGGTTTTTCACAATCCGGCCACAGCGCGGAAATTCGACGTTGCGGTCAGAAAAGTAATGATTAACGTGTTTGACCAGGCGGTGCGTATGCTCGTCTACCGTGTACGCGTGGAACAGATCAAACTGCATCATACCTACAATGTGATCCCACTGGGGTAAATACGACTGCAATATGCCGTACTGGTGCATGATGTCCCAGGCGAAGTCAAAAAAGTGCGGGTGTTTAAATAACTCAATGAGCTTAACGCGACAAGCTTCTCGCTCCACATAATAGGTGTCCTGGAAACGTCTGCGTGCGTTGCGCAACTGGCGAATACAATCAGTATCCAGACCTACTGTATCGGGTGTATCTGCAATCACCCGTAAGAAGTCAAGAATGGCTTCCGGTGTTGGGAAGACGTTTTCGTGACGTGGTGAAATACGCCCGTCAGACAAGCAAAAATCGTCGTTGATCGTTTGCTGACACTGAATTGACTGATTCAGCATGTCATAACGGAAGCGTTGTAGTAGTAACTGGTTAAGCTCGGTTACACGACGTACCGTGCGGAAAAACGCCTTCATCATCTTTTCCACAGCGGTTTTGTTGTCGTCACCGTATTCGAGCATGCGTGCAACATCGGTTTGATAATCGAATAACAAGCGGTTTTCGCTGCGGCCTGCAACCATGTGCAATGCAAAACGGATCCGCCACAGCGCCATGCGGCATTCGATTAATTCAGCGTGTTCATTTTCGGTAAAGTAACCATGGCCGACTAAATTCCAGCCATCGTATTCACGGAAGTGTTTCTTGGCCACCCAGCCAATAGACTGAATGTCACGCAGGCATCCGGGGTTTTCCTTTATATTGGGTTCCAGGTTATAGGAGGTCCCATTGAATTTGGCATGACGTGCCTGTTGCTCTTCGTATTTTGCTACAAAAAACGCTTGGCTGGTCCAGCTGCTTTTAACGTTAACGGCGTGCCACAAATCTTCGAAGGTATCTTCACATCCGCACAGGTACCGGCTTTCAACCAGGTTGGTTGCAATAGAGATGTCTTCTTTGGCCAGCTTGACGGTTTCTTTTATGGTTCTGACCGACTGCCCAACATCGAGCTTGATATCCCATAACAAGGTGATAAACATGCCGATTTTTTCTTTTACATCGGGCTTGAGTGCTTTTTTACTTACGATCAATAAGTCGATATCTGAGTAGGGCTGTAAATGTCCCCGGCCATACCCACCTACAGCGCAGAGTGCGAGGTGCTTGGCGTCTTCCAGGCCATACAGGTGCCAGATGCGTTGTAGCAAGCAGTCGATGAACGTGGCGCGGCCCGTGACCAGCGTATCAATGGGCTGTTTGTTAAATGATGCCGTCAGCCAATCGTAACTGCTTTGCACCAGTTCTTTTATCGCCTTAATGTCGTCTACAGATTCCAGCGATGATGCGTTGTCACATAACTGTTGTAAATTCACAAAGCTACCCACTTGTTGACTTCAGGGTTTAGTGTCAGGCCGAACGTCAAAACCGGCGGGTTTTACCTGACAAGAAAAAGCCCGCAGGCCCAAGAGCCTGCGGGCTGATCATAAACTATGAATGATGATAAAAACGCTCTAATGATTCTTCATCTCGCAGAGTTAATACCTCTACGCCGTCATCGGTTACCAGTAGTGTATGCTCCCACTGGGCACTCAAACTACGGTCTTTGGTTACTACCGTCCATTGGTCGGGCAGAATTTTGGAATACCGTTTGCCCGCATTGACCATGGGTTCAATCGTAAAGCACATGCCAGGCACCAATTCTTCACCAGTGCCTGGACGACCGTAATGTACAATTTGCGGCTCTTCGTGGAAGCCTGCGCCGATACCATGGCCGCAATATTCACGCACAATTGAATAGTTGTGTGCTTCGGCGTGAGTTTGGCAAATATGGCCAATGTCACCTAAACGCATACCAGGACGAACTTGCTGAATCGACTTATACAGACATTCCTGTGTCACGCGCATCAGGCGCTCTGCCATGATGCTTGGCTTGCCTACGACAAACATTTTTGAGGTGTCACCGTGGTAGCCGTCTTTGATTACCGTGACATCGATATTCACAATATCGCCGTCTTTCAGTTTTTTGTCGGCAGGGATGCCGTGACAAATAACGTGGTTGACCGACGTACAGATCGATTTGGGAAACGGCGGATGGCCGTAATTCAGGGGCGCGGGAATGGCCTGCTGTTGGTTAACAATGTAATCGTGACAAATCGTATTCAGCTCGTCAGTAGTTACCCCTTTTTTGACGTAGTCGCCAATCATGGTCAGTACTTCTGCCGCAAGACGTCCTGCGACACGCATTTTCTCGATTTCTTCAGCGGTTTTGATAATTGCAGCCACCCGAATCCTCTTTCATTTGGCAAATCGTAATACGGTGTAATCTGCCCGGTTCAAATACAATTGGGCAGGTTAGCGAGCGGCTATGGTATCGAATACCGCCGCCCCTGTATAGTTGCACACGCTTTTATGCAGACAATATGGCCTGTTTTCTTGAGTCTTCGGGCACTTCGTGGTATAAAGCGCGCGCTTTTGGGAATATCTGCCAGTCAGATGCCGTTTCAATACTGTCACAGTGCTGCAACACTCAAGAGTATAAACTTAATTTAAACACACACATACACTAAGACTGCGTGTCGGGGTGTCCGCTTGCGGATCGATACAAAGGGTGTATGGAGGCCTAACCCCAATTGAGGAAATATCAATGGCAAACGTATCTATGCGTGACATGCTGAAAGCCGGCGTGCACTTTGGTCACCAAACTCGTTACTGGAACCCAAAAATGAAGCCTTTCATCTTTGGCGCACGTAACAAAGTTCACATCATCAACCTTGAAAAAACAGTTCCACTGTTCAACAACGCACTTAACTTCCTGTCTGGCGTATCTGCTAAGAAAGGTAAAGTTCTGTTCGTAGGCACTAAGCGTGCTGCTGGCGATGCAGTGAAAGAAGCGGCACAAAAATGTGACCAATTCTACGTGAACAAGCGTTGGTTGGGCGGTATGTTGACCAACTGGAAAACAGTTCGTCAGTCAATCAAGCGTCTTAAAGATCTTGAGCAACAAAGCCAGGATGGTACTTTCGAAAAGCTGACCAAAAAAGAAGCGCTGATGCTTCAGCGTGAAATGGACAAGCTGGAAAGCAGCCTGGGCGGTATCAAAGACATGGGCGGTCTGCCAGATGTATTGTTCGTAATCGACGCTGATCACGAGCACATCGCGGTAACTGAAGCTCGCAACCTGGGTATTCCGGTAGTTGCAGTGGTTGATACCAACTCAAACCCAGACGGTGTTGACTACATCATCCCTGGTAACGACGATGCAATCCGTGCAATTCAACTGTACTTAAACGCTGCGGCTGACGCAGTAAACTCAGGTCGTGAAAACAACCTGGAAGTACAAGCTGAACAAGACGACTTCGTCGAAGCAGCAGAGTAATTTGCTTTATGACCCTGAGGCAGTTGCTTCGGGGTCATTGCTTAACAATCGAATTATCTAAGAGGGGCTGTCGCCCCTTTTAAACTTAAATTTAAAATTATTGCTGAGGAATTGAAAATGGCAGTGACTGCAGCACTTGTAAAAGAATTGCGTGAACGTACTGGCGCCGGCATGCTGGATTGCAAAAAAGCGTTAGTAGAAACCGATGGTGACATCGAACTGGCCATCGAGAACATGCGTAAGTCAGGTCAGGCTAAAGCCGCTAAGAAAGCAGGCCGTATCGCTGCTGAAGGTGTTATCCTGACTAAAGTTGAAGGTGGCAAAGCGACTATCCTTGAACTGAACTGTGAAACTGACTTCGTAGCCCGTGACGAAGGCTTCCTGGCTTTCGGTAACAAATTGCTGGACGTTGCGTTTGCAAACAGCCTGAGCGATATCGAAGCACTGAACGCTTCTGAAATCGAAGGCGGCGTAGTAAGCGACGTTCGTGACACACTGGTAGCTAAAATCGGTGAAAACATCTCTCCACGTCGCGTACTGACTGTTGAAGGTAACAACCTGGGTGCATACACTCACGGTGCGCGCATTGGTGTTCTGGCTATCCTTGAAGGTGGCGAAGAAGAGCTGGCGAAAGACGTTGCAATGCACGTTGCTGCTTCTGTACCTCAGTTCGTTAAGCCTGAACAGGTTCCAGCTGAAGTAGTAGAGAAAGAAAAAGCCATCCAAATCGAAATCGCTATGCAGTCAGGCAAGCCTGCTGACATCGCTGAGAAGATGGTTGCTGGTCGTATGAAGAAATTCACTGGCGAAATCAGCCTGACTGGTCAACCTTTCGTTAAAGATCCTTCTGTAACTGTTGGTGACCTGCTGAAGAGCAAAGGCGCTGATGTTATTAACTTCGTACGTTTCGAAGTGGGTGAAGGTATCGAGAAGAAAACTGAAGACTTCGCGGCTGAAGTTGCTGCGCAAATGGAAGCTGCTAAGAAATAATTGGCGGTTTGACTTTTGCATTCGGCCAATGTCGGATACACTTACGAGCACCTCTTCGGGGGTGCTTTTTTATGAGTAAGCCGCCATGGCTACAGTGCCGCACAGAGACATAACGACCGATTAAGTCGGTTTGGTTCATAATTTGTACAGCGAACTATGACCCAAGCCGAATCAAGAGGAAACTATAACAATGAGCATCACACCAAAATCCGCCTACCGACGCATACTACTTAAACTGAGTGGTGAGGCGCTTATGGGTAAAGAAGGCTTTGGTATTGATCCCAAAGTACTCGACCGTATGGCGCAGGAAATCAAAGAGCTGGTCGAGTTGGGTGTACAGGTGGGGCTGGTTATCGGCGGTGGCAACCTGTTTCGCGGTGAAGGACTGGCAAAGGCTGGCATGAACCGCGTTGTTGGTGATCATATGGGTATGCTGGCAACGGTGATGAACGGCCTGGCCATGCGTGACGCGCTGCACCGCGCGTTTGTAAACGCCCGTCTAATGTCTGCTATTCCTCTGAATGGCGTGTGTGACGCTTACAACTGGGCAGAGGCAATCAGTTTGCTGAAGTCTGGTCGTGTAGTCATTTTCTCGGCCGGTACCGGAAACCCGTTCTTCACAACCGATTCTGCAGCCTGTTTGCGCGGTATCGAAATTGAAGCGGATGCCGTATTAAAGGCCACAAAAGTGGACGGCGTTTATAACGACGACCCGGTAAAAAATCCAGAAGCGCAAATGTACTCGCAACTTTCTTACCAGGAAGTCCTGGAAAAAGAGCTGAAAGTGATGGATTTGTCGGCGTTTACGCTGGCCCGGGACCACAGTCTCCCCATACGTGTATTTAATATGAATAAGCCTGGCTGCCTGAAGCGGGTAGTAATGGGCGAACCTGAAGGCACACTGATTACGCACAGCGACAGTGTCGAAAAATAAAAATACAGGAATTTAACCGTGATTGATGAAATTGAATTAGATGCGCGTGAGCGCATGGAAAAAAGTATTAGTGCGCTGAAAAGCCAACTGAGTAAAATCCGCACCGGCCGTGCACACCCGGCGCTACTGGACGGTATCCAGGTACCCTATTATGGCGTTGATACGCCATTGCGTCAGGTTGCTAACGTCGTGGCAGAAGACAGCCGTACCCTGGCGTTGACTGTTTTCGATAAGAGCGCCATTCAGGCCGTTGAAAAAGCCATTATGCAGTCTGGCCTGGGTTTGAACCCAATGAGTGCGGGCACTACTATTCGTATTCCATTACCGCCACTGACAGAAGAGCGTCGTAAGGACCTGATCCGCGTGGTACGTAACGAAGCTGAACAAGGCCGTGTGGCTATTCGTAACATTCGCCGTGACGCCAACAGTGACGTAAAAGAGTTGCTGAAGGAAAAGGAGATCAGTGAAGACGAAAGCCGTGCAGCGGAAGAGAACATTCAAACACTGACCAATGAATTCATTAAAACTGTCGACAACATGCTGGCAGATAAAGAAAAAGAATTAATGGAAGTGTAGTTGTCGTTATGCAACCTTCGGAAAATGACATCGCAACGACGGTGGCTGAGCGCCTCGCGTCGTTAAAGGTGCCACAGCACGTTGCTATCATCATGGATGGCAACGGTCGCTGGGCAAAGAAAAAGGGAAAGATTCGAACCTTTGGTCATCGTGCTGGCGTTGAGTCAGTGCGTGCAGCGGTGCGTTTTGCCCGTCAAAGCAATATTCAGGTACTCACCTTATTTGCCTTCAGTAGTGAAAACTGGAAGCGCCCGGAAGAAGAAGTCAGCGTGTTAATGGATTTGTTTAACCTGGTGTTAAACAAAGAAGCGAAGCGCCTGAACAAAAACGGCGTACGCTTGCAGGTACTGGGTGATCTCAGTCGCTTTGACGATAAACTGGTTAGTAAGATCCGTAAAGCCGAAGAAATGACGTCGGAAAATACGGATCTCGTTCTGAATATCGCCGCCAACTATGGTGGGCGTTGGGATATTCTGCACGCGGCGAAGCAAATGGCGCAGGACATCGCAGCTGGGAATGTTGCGGTTGACAATATCGATGAGACTGGATTCGATCAGTATATGTCTACCCAGGGCCTGCCAGAGCTGGATTTATTGATCCGCACCGGTGGTGAACATCGAATCAGTAATTTCCTGCTATGGCAATGCGCTTATGCAGAATTGTACTTCACGGATGTACTCTGGCCTGACTTTGATGAAGAGGCGTTTTATCTGGCAGTCAAAGACTTCAGTGAACGTCAGCGTCGGTTTGGTTTAATCGGTGAACAGGTCGAAGCGGAAGAGGTTGAAGGGTGAACACCTTTATTCGCATTATGACAACCTCTTACGAAAGACTTCTCTTATGCTAAAGCAACGAATCATTACGGCGCTAATCTTAGCGCCTCTTGCTATTCTGGCTATTCTGTTTTTGCCTCTCGACGTATTTCAATATGTGATTGCTGGTGTCATTGCGTTGGGTGGTTATGAATGGGCAAATATGTCAGGCCTGCCAAAACGTCCACACAAAATTGCATTTTTATTTGTGCTATTGGCCCTCTGTTTGGGGTTAATCGGATTAGTCGATACCGACATGATTTGGTATCAGGGTAAACTCAATAGTCTGTATCACTGGATTTTATCTGTTGCCTGTTTATGGTGGCTGGTGTCTCTGGCGATGATCATCGCTTATCCCCGTTATTCAAAATTCTGGCAGAAAAGCTGGATGATACGCTGTCTATTTGGTGTGTTAACGCTCATTCCGACCTGGGTTGCTGTGGTATCGTTACGTGCCAGTTTATACGATGTGGATGCGTTCTACGGCGCATCGTTGATATTTTACGTATTAGGTATAGTCTGGGCAGCCGATATCGGCGCGTTCTTTGTGGGTGTAAAGTTTGGCCGGCATAAGCTTCGTCCTAACGTATCGCCGGGTAAAACCTTCGAAGGTTTGTTCGGTGGCGTAATGGCGTCATTTGCCATTATTGCATTCGCAGCACTGCACTATCAGGTTGAATCCTCCCGAATTTGGTTACACTTGTTAATCGGAGGACTTACCGTAGGCGTGTCTGCGCTGGGCGATCTTAACGAAAGTATGTTTAAGCGTTGCGCAGGCATTAAAGACAGCGGTCGAATTTTACCTGGCCACGGTGGTTTGCTCGACCGTATTGACAGCCTTACCGCTGCCTTCCCGGTATTTGCGTATTGTTATGTGACCTGGATGGCGTAATGCAAACCGTTACAATATTAGGCGCAACAGGCTCGATTGGCGAAAGTACGCTGGATGTCATTCAGCGTCATCCTGACTTGTTTCGGGTGTTTGCCATAACCGGTCACAAGCAGTTGGAGAGACTGGTTCAGCAAGCCAAAGCCTGTCACGCACGCTACTTAGTTGTGGCTGACGAGCAAGACTATGCCAAAGCCCACGAACTTGCCCAGCGTTATGAATTGAGCTCGGAGGTGCTGGCAGGACAACGCGCTCTGGAAGAAGTCGCCTCTGCCGCTGAAGTCGATACAGTGATGGCGTCTATTGTCGGCGCTGCGGGATTGGAACCCACACTGGCGGCAGTGAAAGCCGGTAAGCGGGTGTTGTTGGCCAATAAAGAATCACTGGTGATGTCCGGTGCGTTGTTTATCGACGCCGCAAAACAGTCCAAAGCGGAAATATTGCCCATCGACAGTGAGCACAACGCGATTTTTCAATGTTTGCCAGCGGACTTTCGCTACGGCGATTTGGACGCTTCAGGCATCAGTAAGATACTGCTTACCGGGTCGGGAGGCCCTTTCCGCGAACGGGATTTACAATCGTTTATGGATATCACGCCTGATGAAGCCTGTGCTCACCCAAACTGGAGCATGGGACGCAAGATATCTGTTGATTCCGCTACCATGATGAACAAAGGCCTGGAGTTTATTGAGGCTTGCTGGTTATTTGGCTTGGGACAAGATGATATTCAGGTGGTTCTGCATCCGCAAAGCACCATTCATTCTATGGTGCAATACATCGACGGTTCAGTATTAGCCCAGTTGGGCAATCCTGATATGCGTACGCCGATCGCTTACGGTCTGGGGTACCCCAATCGCATTGATGCTGGTGTGGCACCATTGGATTTTTCTACGCTGGCGGACCTGAGTTTTACCACGCCATGCGCAACCCGATACCCTAATCTTTACCTGGCCATTGAAGCCTGTCGGGTAGGGCAGTCGGCCACAACGCGTTTAAACGCTGCCAATGAAATCGCAGTTCAGGCTTTCCTCGAAAACCGAATTGGCTTTACCCAAATTGCGCAAATTAACGAAGAAATTCTAAATCGGTTTGAACCAACCGAGGTTTCATCAATCCAACAAATTCGAGAGCTGGACAAGCAAGCCCGTTTGGCTGCGCTGGCACTAGTCGAGGAAGGTTAAGTGGTATTTGAGTTTTTACGTAACGCTGGTGCGTTTATTGTTGCACTGGGCATTTTAGTCGCCGTACACGAATGGGGTCATTATTATGTGGCACGGTTGTGTGGTGTTTACGTAAAACGATTTTCTATTGGATTTGGCAAGCCGTTGTGGCGGAAACAAGGCAGCAATGGTACTGAATTTGTAGTGGCTGCAATTCCACTGGGCGGTTATGTCCGTATGCTGGATGAACGGGTTGATGACGTGCCCGCAGAGCTGTCTTCCCAGGCGTTTAATCGCCAGAGTGTTGCCAAGCGAATGGCTATCATTGCGGCCGGTCCAGGCGTGAACTTTATATTTGCTGCCATAGCCCTGTATGCGATGTTTTTGATCGGTATCAGTACGGTAAAACCCGTTATAGGTGACATTGCCCCGCAAAGTATCGCTGCAAATGCCGGTTTGGCTGCGGGTGATGAAATTATTCAGGTGGGAAGCAGACATACCCCCGACTGGGAAGCTGTGAACTTTGAGTTGATCTCCCATGTGGGTGACAGCAGCATGGCTGTTACCGTAAAAAATGCCAATGGTGTTACACAACAACGTGAGTTATTGATAGATGGATGGAACTTTGATTCAGATTCAGAGTCTCCTTTACGCAGTGTCGGCATTACCCCGTTTACACCTGCAGCAACGCTAAACGTAGCGTTTGTGGGCGAAGGCTCTGCAGCAAAGTCAGCGGGGGTTCAGGTTGGTGACACTATCGTTGCACTTAACGGTGAAACGGTGGCGGACTGGCAAAGTCTGGTGGCTTTTGTGAAAGACAACCCCGGTGAGCATGTTACGTTAAGTGTAAACAGGGCTGGTCAAACCTATGACCTTTCTGCCACAATTGGGCGCCGTGATACCCCAGAGGGGCAAGATGGCTATCTGGGCGTAAGTCCCTATGCCGAGGCATGGCCGGAAGGGTATGTATTCACTCACCAGTATGGTGTGTTTGAAGCCATGGGGAAAGCGGTCGACAAAACCTGGCGTTTGATGACGCTGAGTATTGAAATGATTGGCAAGCTGGTGACTGGCGATGTGTCAGTGAAAAACCTAAGCGGCCCCATTTCCATTGCACAAGGTGCAGGCAGTAGCGTAGGTTACGGATTGGTGTATTTCCTGAGTTTCCTGGCTTTGATCAGCGTGAACCTGGGCATAGTGAATTTGTTACCCCTGCCAATGTTGGATGGCGGGCATTTAATGTACTTCACCATCGAATGGCTAACTGGAAAGCCGGTATCCGAAGAGATACAAGAATGGGGATTTAAGATTGGCGCAATGCTGCTGTTTACGATTATGAGCATCGCCATATTTAACGATATTACGCGGCTGTCTTAAACAGACGGTCGTAGCAAGAAAAACGCGAACGCAGCAGGAAGAAAAAGAATAGATGAAGTTTAATCAGTTAGTTGTAGCCGGACTTTTGTACTCCAGTGCTAGCTTAGCGAACGCTGCATCCAGCAATAGCGAATTTGTAGTTGAAGATATCCGGGTTGAAGGGTTACAGCGTGTGGCATTAGGTGCCGCGTTAACGTACATACCTGTGCAGAAGGGCGACGAGCTGAATACATTCCGTATTACCCAGCTTATTCGTTCTCTGTATTCCTCGACCCACTTTGAAAATATTGCGGTAATGCGCGATGGCAATACGCTGATCATACGTGTGGCCGAGCGTCCAACCATCAGTAACATCATTTTTGAAGGCAACGATGATATTAAAGACGAGCAGTTACAGGAAAGTCTGGACGGTAACAACATCCGCGTGGGTGAGCCGTTAGATAAAACCGTACTCACGTCTATTGAAAACGGGTTGAAAGACTTCTTCTACAGTATTGGTAAATACAACGCAGATGTAACCGCTATTGTTACGCCGCTGCCTCGAAACCGTGTTGACCTGAAGCTGTTGTTTGAAGAAGGTGATGCCGCCGAGATTAAGCAAATTAATATTGTCGGCAACGAGTTGTTCAGCGATACCGAATTGCTGGAAGACTTTGAGCTGCAATACAACACCGCCTGGTATGATTTCTTGTCGGAAACCCGCTACCAGCAGCAAACGCTGCAAGGCGATATGGAAACTCTACGTAATTTCTACATGGACCGCGGTTACCTGCGTTTCAATGTTGACTCGACCCAGGTGGCTATGTCACCTGAAAAAGACGGTATTTATATCTCACTCAACATTACCGAGGGCGAGCAGTACACTATTTCAGATGTAGAGTTAGTCGGCGACTTACTGGGGCATGAAGATTTCATTGAGAAAGTGCTGCCGTTGACTCCGGGTGAACTTTACAGTCAGGCAGAGGTTACGTATACCGAAGAGTATATAAGCAAGTATCTCGGCCGCTTTGGTTATGCGTATCCTACCGTCACAACAGTGCCTGAAATCAACGACGAAGACAAAACCGTTAAGTTAACGCTGCGGGTCGACCCTGGCAAACGTATTTATGTGCGTCGTATTAACTTCAACGGTAACACCATCACTGCCGATGAAGTGCTGCGTCAAAATGTCGTGCAAATGGAAGGTACCTGGTTGTCAAACTCCATGCTGGAGACGTCCAAAAACAGCATGTCGCGTTTGACGTACATGGAAGAGGTAGAATTTGAAACTGTGCGTATTCCTGGTAAAGACGATCAGGTAGACGTAGAGTTTAATGTTAAAGAACAACCTTCAGGCTCGTTCAATGCGGGTATCAGCTATGGTGATCAGACCCGACTGGGCTTACAAGCGGGTATTCAGCAGGATAACTTCCTGGGAACGGGTAAGAGAATCGGCATCAACCTGAGTACAGTGTCATACCAGAAACAGGCCCAGCTATCTTATACCGATCCTTTCTTCACTATCGACGGTATTAGTTTGGGCGGTACCATCGCGTACAGTGAGTTCGACGGTTCAAGCTTTAACGTTATTCAGTACAATTCAAAGCGTTGGTCTGTAGGTGGAACGATTGGTTACCCTATTGATGAATTTAACCGTATCACGTTTGGTTTGACGTACTCTGATATTGAGTTGTCGAATCGTGGGTACTACGAACAAACAAACCGCTTCTACGAACAGTTTACCAATGAGAATAACCCGGATGCGCCTATTGCTTACACCAGTTTGCAAGCGTCGGCGGCCTGGAGCCGTGTTACACTGAACCGTGGTTTATTCCCAACTGCGGGGTCATCACAGCGCGCCTCATTTAGTATCACCACACCAAATTCTGATGTGAACTACTTTAAAACAGTATATGATGCTCGATTCTATTTCCCATTGACCCGTAATCAGCGTTGGTCGGTTCTGACTAAACTGCGGTTGGGTTATGGTAATGGTTATGGCGACATCAATGGTAATGACCAGATACTGCCATTTAACGAAAACTTTACTGCAGGTGGCGCAGATACCTTGCGCGGCTTTGAGAACAACACAGTAGGGCCTCGTGGAATTAGAAGAAGTAGTGTCGGTAACTCTACGACACTACCCGATGGTACAGTTGTACCGGGTGATCCTTCTAATGATACGATTGCTTTGTCCCGACGTAGCCTGGGTGGTAACGCCATGGCGCTGGGTGGTGTTGAGCTGATTGTTCCCACGCCATTTGTGGAAGAAGACTCATCTAACTCAGTCAGAACAAGTATGTTCATTGACGTGGGTAACGTCTGGGATACTGAGTTTGATTACGAAGAATACGCGCAGTTAAACAACGGTACAACGGGGGCCGAACTATTAGACTTCTCGGATTGGACTTTGTTTAGAAGTTCCGCCGGTCTATCGGTACAATGGATTTCTCCAATGGGACCAATGGTATTTAGTTTCTCCAGAGCGCTTAAAGAGCGTGACGGTGATGACGCTAAGTTCTTTACCTTTAATATTGGACAAACATTTTAAAATTAAGCTGGCATAGACCAGAATTGAAAAGGAGCACCTTTTGAAAAAGTTGGCAAAATACGCAATCGCATCGGCTATGTTAGGTAGCGCAATGTTTAGTACTGCAGCAATGGCAGAACAGAAAATTGGTGTGGTAAATGTTCAGGAAATTTTCCAATCTCTGCCTCAGGCAGCCGAGATTCAGAATGCCATTCAAATGGAATTCAAAGAGCAGGTAGATGAAGTAAACTTATTGCAACGTGATGGTCAGCTTTACACTGAAAAACTTCAGCGTGATGCAGCAACCATGAGCGCCCAGGAAAAGAAAGAGCTGGAAGAGAAAATCCTTTCAGTACGTGAGCAGTTGAGCCAGAAAGTTCAGCCACTTCAGCAAAACATCCAACGTCGCCAAAACGAAGAGCGCAACAAACTGTTGGCCCTGATCAAGCAGGCCATCGACGCGGTTGCTGCGAAAGAAGGCTATGACATTGTTCTGGATGCGCCAGCTATTGTTTATGTGGACGAGAGCAACGACCTATCTCAACAAGTATTCGATCAGGTTAGCAAGATAAACTAATTCGGATTCACTTCATCGAAATACGACCCAAATCAGACCAATACGCAGGTGTTGGTCTGATTTGTTTTTAAGTGATTAACGCGTAAGGTTGCGGCCCAGATGAAGTCATAGCAGCAAAAGCCATTCAGGACGCCTGCTGCTACTATCGTGTCAAAGGAGAGAGTTTTTGGCCAGTTCACTTAATATTATTGAAATCCGTGAAATCATGGATTTACTACCACATCGGTACCCATTTTTACTTATCGACCGCGTAACTGATTACGAACTGGGCGTGAGCATTAAGGCGTATAAAAATATCACCCTTAACGAGCCTTGTTTTACTGGCCATTTCCCGGATTATCCTATATTTCCAGGTGTGTTAATTTTAGAAGCCATGGCGCAGGCAGCGGGTATTCTCGGTTTTAAAACCGTAGGTAAAAGCGATAAGCTATACTTGTATGCAGGTATCGATAACGCGCGCTTCAAGCGTCCGGTAACACCGGGCGACAGACTCGACTTTGAGGTATGCCTGGTGAAAGAACGCCGTGGCATCTGGAAGTTTAAAGGTGTAGCCAGTGTAGATGGCGAAGAAGCTTGTAGCGCAGAGTTCATGTGTGCAATGAGAGAGAAACAATAACGTGATTCATTCAACTGCTGTGATTTCACCAAACGCGAAGATTGGCAACAACGTATCAGTAGGCCCGTTTTCGATAATTGGTGACGATGTCGTACTTGGTGATGATTGCCGGGTCGAATCGCATGTAGTGATCAAAGGTCCAAGCCGCATCGGTCGCGGTAATCACTTTTACCAGTTTACGTCGATTGGTGAAGACTGTCAGGACAAAAAATACGCCGGTGAGCGTACTGAACTGATTGTTGGCGACAACAATATTTTTCGCGAGGGCGTAACAGTCCACCGCGGTACAGTGCAGGACGAAGGGATAACCCGTATCGGTTCGAACAACCTGCTGATGGTCAACGCCCATGTTGCCCACGATTGTGTTATCGGCGATAACACCATTCTGGCGAATAATGTGGCGGTAGCTGGACACGTTGAAATTGGTGACTATGCCATTTTGGGTGGTACCACAGCGGTACACCAGTTCTGTAAAATTGGCGCACACGCCTTTACCGGCGGTGGCGCAATTATACTGCGAGATGTACCGCCTTACGTGATGGTAAGTGGCACCAAACACATTCCGCAGGGAATCAATTCAGAAGGCCTCAAGCGTAGAGGGTTCGGTAAAGAAACGATTATGGCTATCAAACGGGCCTATAAAGTGATTTATCGAGACAACAACACGCTGGAAGAAGCCATCAAAAAGCTAACGGAAATGGCCGACGAATGCCCGGAAATAGGTATGTTGATTACCTTTTTAGCCGGCGCAGAGCGCGGTATTGTTCGATAGCACATGTCTAATGCACCGTTAAGGATAGCGGTCGTCGCTGGCGAGGCATCAGGTGATGTCCTCGCTGCGGGTATGATCCGCGCATTAAAACGCCGTTACCCCAATGCCGTATTTGAAGGTATTGCTGGTCCGAATATGCAGGCCGCTGGCTGCAAGAGCTTATTCGACATTGAAATTTTGTCTGTGATGGGACTAGTGGAAGTACTTTCCAGTATTCGCCGCATTCTGGGGGTAAAAAACGCCCTGATTGAACACTTCGAAAAGCATCCCCCGGATGTGTATATTGGCGTTGATGCGCCAGACTTTAATTTACGGGTCGAAAAAGTCCTAAAAGCAAAAGGCATTAAAACCGTTCATTACGTGAGTCCCACCGTTTGGGCATGGCGTGAGAAACGTATATTCAAAATCGCCAAGGCAACCCATCGCGTGTTGGGGATTTTTCCTTTCGAGCACGAAGTCTACGACAAGTACCAAATACCGTATTCTTTTGTTGGTCATACCATGGCCGATATTATTCCTATTGAACCGGATCAGGCAGCCGCAAGACAAACGTTAAAGTTATCTTTAGATTCATCCTGTCTGGCGATGTTACCCGGTAGCCGACGCGGTGAAGTTGCTAAACTACTGCCAGTCTTCGCTCAAACGGTAGAAAAGCTGTGGCAGAAAATACCCGATCTCCAGGTCGTCATTCCGGCCGCTAATCAGGCCCGCACGCAGCAAATTCACGAGTACTTACAGGACCATCTACCCGCCTGGTTAAACGACAAGCGCGTTGTGCTGGTTGAAGGGCAGTCACGCGACGCCATGATCGCCAGTGATGTTATTTTACTGGCCTCCGGCACGGCGACACTCGAAGCCATGTTATGTAAACGACCGATGGTAGCCGCTTATTTGTTGTCGTGGCTTACACATAAAATGATGCAACGCATGTACAAGCCGAAATACTTTGCGCTACCGAACATTTTAGCCAACGAAGCACTTATCCCTGAACTTCTGCAGGAAGACGTAAACCCAGAACGATTAAGTCAGGAGCTGCTTGCGTTATTCTCTTCTGATACCACGGCGTTAATGGCTGCTTTTACCCGACTTCATCAGTCACTAAAACAAAATGCCGATGAGCGTGCCGCTGATGCAGTTATTGAGGTAATTAATGAGTAATGACTACCGCTTAATAGCCGGGGTAGACGAAGTAGGCCGCGGCCCGTTAGTCGGGGATGTGGTTACCGCAGCTGTCATTCTGGATCCTAATCATCCTATTGAAGGCTTGGCTGATTCAAAAAAGCTGAGCGAGAAAAAACGTCTTTTACTGGCTGAGCAAATTAAGCAGCATGCACTGGCTTGGTCGGTCGGGCGTGCGACGCCAGAGGAAATCGACCGCATCAATATTTTACACGCCACCATGTTAGCCATGGTCCGTGCGGTCGAAGGACTGATAATTACCCCTGAATTTGTCAGAGTAGACGGAAACCGTTTGCCTCAATGGCAGTATAGTGCTGAAGCCGTTGTGAAAGGGGATAGCAAACACGCGGAAATTTCAGCGGCGTCTATTATCGCCAAAGTGGCTCGGGATGATGATATGATTGCGCTAGACAAACTGCATCCGGAATACGGGTTTGCTGCGCATAAGGGGTATCCCACCAAAGCGCACTTTGAAGCCATTGCCCGCTACGGTGTATTATCTTGTTATCGAAAGAGTTTTAAGCCGGTTCAAGCGGTACTGGCAGGGCCTGAAGCCGCGGCTAAGTAGTAAAGGTATATCACAACTATGTCAGTGAATTTCGTTCATTTACGTGTCCATTCTGATTTCTCTATGATGGATGGCCTGAACAAGGTGAAGCCCATACTGGATAAAGTCCAGGAGCTCGGCATGCCTGCGGTGGCGATCACCGACCAAATGAACATGTGTGGACTGGTTAAGTTCTATTCCGAGTCGCATTCTCGTGGGATTAAGCCCATTATTGGCTGTGATTTTTGGGTACAAAGCGACGATTTTAACGAAGATCCTTTCCGCTTAACTTTGCTGGCCATGAACAATGATGGGTATAAGAATATTACCCTGCTGATATCCAAGGCTTATCTGCGTGGGCATGTCGCTCAGCGCGCCGTCATAGACAAAGACTGGCTGGCCGAACACGCCGAAGGTGTTATCGTGTTGTCGGGGGGCATGCGCGGCGATATAGGGCTGTGCCTGGCAAAGAATAACCCTCGCTTGCTGGAAGATAATCTGGCGTTTTACCAGACCCATTTTCCTGACAGGTTCTATTTAGAATTAATGCGAACAGGCCGACGCGGTGAGGAAGATTATAATCACAGTGCGGTAGCCTTAGCTGAGTCTGCCGACTTGCCTGTGGTAGCAACCAATGAAGTCTGTTTTATTGAGCAAGCCGGTTTTGACGCTCATGAAATCCGTGTCAGTATCCACGATGGTTATACCTTGGACGATAAGCGTCGTCCTAAGCTTTATAGCGATCAGCAGTATCTTCGCACGGGCGAGGAAATGGCGGCGCTGTTCGAAGATATTCCCGAAGCATTAGCGAATACGGTTGAAATTGCCAAGCGCTGTAACGTGACCGTTCGCCTTGGTGAATATTTCCTGCCTCAATTTCCAACCGGCGGCATGACCACCGAAGATTTTCTGGTAAAAGTGTCTAAAGAAGGCTTGGAAGAGCGTCTTGAATTTCTATTCCCAGACGAAGAAGAGCGGGCGAAGCGGCGTCCGGAATACGATGAACGTTTGGATATTGAGCTTGGGGTAATCAACCAGATGGGGTTCCCGGGTTACTTCCTGATCGTAATGGAGTTTATCCAGTGGAGTAAGGACAACAATATTCCAGTTGGGCCCGGACGGGGGTCTGGTGCTGGTTCATTGGTGGCATACGCGCTAAAGATTACCGATCTGGACCCGCTGGAGTTTGACCTGCTATTCGAACGATTCCTTAACCCGGAACGGGTATCCATGCCCGATTTCGACGTTGACTTCTGTATGGATCGCCGGGATGAGGTCATCGACCACGTTGCGGAATTGTATGGCCGTGACGCGGTATCACAGATCATTACCTTCGGCACCATGGCTGCAAAAGCCGTTGTTCGTGACGTAGGCCGGGTACTTGGTCACCCTTACGGCTTTGTTGACCGTATATCTAAGTTGATACCCCCTGATCCCGGTATGACCCTGAAAAAGGCTTTTGAAGCCGAGCCACGATTACCTGAACTCTATGATATGGATGAGGAAGTCCGCGAGCTCATCGATATGGCGCGGATTCTGGAAGGGGTGACCCGAAACGCCGGTAAACACGCCGGGGGCGTGGTTATTGCGCCTACCAAGATCACTGACTTCGCGCCGCTGTATTGCGATGACGAAGGGAAAAACCCGGTTACCCAGTTCGATAAAAACGACGTTGAAACCGCGGGTCTGGTTAAGTTCGACTTCCTAGGGTTACGGACGCTCACCATTATTCAGTGGGCGCTGGACATGATCAAGGAAGGGCAGGGGATAGACGTCGATATCGCCGCCATTCCATTAGAAGACAAAAAGAGTTTCCGCTCGCTACAAGCGGCAGAGACCACCGCAGTATTCCAGCTTGAATCCCGCGGTATGAAAGAGCTGATCAAGCGCCTGAAGCCTGACTGCTTTGAAGATATCATCGCTTTGGTAGCACTGTTCCGCCCGGGTCCTCTGCAGTCGGGCATGGTAGATAACTTTATCGACCGTAAGCACGGCCGCGAAGAGATTTCGTATCCGGATGCGGAATACCAGCACGAATGCCTGAAAGAAATCCTGGAGCCCACCTACGGCATCATCCTGTATCAGGAACAGGTTATGCAGATCGCTCAGGAAATGTCAGGGTACAGCCTGGGCGGCGCTGACTTGCTTCGCCGAGCTATGGGTAAGAAGAAACCCGAAGAGATGGCCAAGCAGCGCTCAACCTTTGAGGATGGCGCAAAGAACAACAATATCGACCCTGATCTGGCGATGAAAATCTTTGACCTGGTGGAAAAATTCGCCGGTTACGGATTTAACAAATCACACTCGGCAGCCTATGCGCTGGTGTCGTACCAGACGCTTTGGCTAAAAGTGCATTACCCTGCCGAGTTTATGGCGGCGGTAATGTCAGCGGATATGGACAACACCGACAAAATCGTCACCCTGGTAGACGAAGTCGGTCGCATGGAAATGGAAATCCTGCCGCCGGATTTGAATAAAGGTCGTTACAAATTTACCGTGGATGCAGAAGGTCGCATCGTTTATGGTATCGGCGCAATTAAAGGGGTGGGCGAAGGCCCGATTGAAGCGATTATTGAAGCCCGTGAAACACACGGTGCCTTTACTGATTTATTCGATTTCTGCGCCAAGGTTGATTTAAAGCGCGTCAACAAGCGTGTATTGGAGAAGCTGGTGCTGTCTGGAGCGATGGACAATCTCGGTCCTCACCGTGCGGCGCTGATGGCAACGTTACCAGAAGCGATTGCCGCCGCTGACCAGCATGCCAAAGCCGAGTCGTTCGGCCAATCCGATATGTTTGGCCTGTTAACTACCGAGCCAGAGCAGGTTGAACAAGCCTTTGCCGACGTGCCTAAATGGCCGGAAAAAGTCTGGTTAGAAGGGGAAAAAGAGACGCTGGGCTTGTATTTGACCGGACACCCCATAAATCAGTATGCAGACGAGATAAGAAATTACATTGACGGGCGACTCGTAGATCTGCGTCCAACGGGCAAAGACCAGATGAGTACGGCAGTGGGTCTGGTACTTGGTGTACGTGTAATGACCAACAAAAAGGGGCGTCGCTGGGCTATCGTTACCCTCGACGATAAAAGTGCACGAATGGATGTGCGTTTCTTCCCCGATATGTATGAACAATTCGAGTCTATACTGGAATCCGACAGAATTCTGCTGATAAAAGGACAGGTCAGCTTTGATGATTTCTCGGGTGGCAATACAATCACCGCCCGAGATGCAATGGACATTGTACAGGCCCGCGAGAAAAACGCGCGAGCCCTGGCATTGCAAGTTGATACGCAATGGTGTAAACCTGACAAGTTAGCGTCGTTGCAATCAATTTTGCAATCCTATTCCGGCGGAAGTTGTCCGGTACAGTTAGATATTTTACATCCAGATGTTGCAGTTTCCCTTAAGTGCGGTGCACACTGGTACATCACACCCGAAGATCAGTTACTGCACGAGTTGAAGCAGTGTTTGGGTGAACAGGCAGTGAAGCTGGCCTTTCATTAACACAGTGGATTTGCCCGGAAGTAAAGATAGGACATGTAATGAGTATACAGTTTTTGGATTTTGAACAGCCGATTGCCGAACTAGAAGCAAAAATAGAAGAGCTAAGGCTGGTAAATCAAGGTGGTGAGTTTGATGTGGGGATCGAAGAAGAGATCACCCGCTTGCGCACAAAAAGCGCCGATCTTACCGGTAAGATATTTTCAAATTTAGGTGCCTGGCAGATTTCGCAATTAGCCCGTCACCCAATGCGCCCTTACACGCAGGACTACATCAAGCACGCGTTTGAGGAGTTCGATGAATTAGCCGGTGATCGCGCGTTTGCCGACGACAAAGCCATTGTGGGTGGTTTGGCTAAACTGGACGATCAGGCTGTGATGATTATCGGTCATCAAAAAGGCCGCGACGTGCCAGAAAAAATTAAGCGTAACTTTGGTATGCCTAAACCTGAAGGCTACCGCAAGGCACTGCGTTTAATGAAAATGGCCGAGCGATTCAATCTGCCTATTATTACCCTGATTGACACACCCGGAGCATATCCTGGTGTAGGCGCTGAAGAGCGTGGACAAAGCGAAGCGATCGCCCGTAACCTGAAAGAAATGGCCGAATTAAAAGTGCCAATTATCTGTACTGTTATCGGTGAAGGTGGTTCAGGTGGTGCATTGGCCATTGGTGTTGGCGACCGCGTTAACATGCTGCAATACAGTACCTACTCGGTAATTTCTCCTGAAGGCTGTGCGTCAATTCTTTGGAAGAGTGCAGACAAAGCGCCATTAGCGGCTGAAGCTATGGGCGTAAGTGCACAACAAATTAAAGAGTTAGGCCTGATCAACGCCATTGTTGATGAGCCTTTAGGTGGTGCACATCGCGATCACGTCAGCATGGCCGCGAATTTAAAAGCGACGCTTAAACAACAGTTAAGCCAGCTTAAGTCATTGCCGCTGGATCAACTGATGAGCGAGCGTTATGATCGCATCATGTCCTTTGGCTATTGCTAAGTCATTACAGAGAATCAGTTAAAGGAGCCTGTCGGCTCCTTTTTTATTGCATGACACCATTGCTTTCGACGTTAAAACACACGCTAACACAGCGGTTAAGAGAACATACCCCGGCGACACTGCTTATCGGTTTAAGCGGTGGGGTAGATTCTGTGGTATTGCTGCATGCGCTGGTCGGGTTGCGTGATGAACAAGCGATGGAACTGCCACCGCTGGCCGCTATGCACATCAATCACGGTATAAGTCAAAACGCCGCCGACTGGCAGGCGTTTTGTGAAACGCTGTGTAACGTTTGGGATGTGCCTTTTCATTGTGCTGAGGTTACGGTAGAAAATACTGCGCGCACCAGCCTGGAAGCTACTGCCCGTGATAAGCGTTACGGTGCGTTGTGTGCTCAGGCGAAGTCGCTTTCGGCGGCTGTGCTTACCGCCCATCACAGTGACGATCAGGCCGAAACCGTACTGTTGCAGTTAAAACGAGGGGCTGGTCCGAAAGGACTCTCGGGGATGGCTGAAAGCAGCAGACTTAACGAGGTTTATATCTGGCGGCCATTACTTGGCCTGTCGCGTGTTGAGATTGAGCGCTATGCCAGTGATCACCAGTTAACATGGGTGGAAGATGAGTCAAATGCTGACACGCGTTACGACCGCAACTTCCTGAGGCAAACTCTGTTACCCGCTTTGCAGGAACGCTGGCCCGGTTTTACCCGCACAGTTACCCGCAGCGCAGCGCTGTGTGCGTCGCAACAAAGCTTGCTTGAAGAGGTCTGTGATGAGCGTCTGAGCTCGCTGCTTGTGGATGATGGAGCACTACAAATCGCCGGTTTGCTGGCGTATTCTGAAGCGTGGCAACAGGCTCTGATACGCCGTTGGATTGAAATGCGTGCTCTGCCAATGCCCAGCAATGCTCAGCTTGAACAAATCCTACGCATTCCCTATGCGGCAGCCGATCGGCAACCTGCAGTGGTAATCGGGCAGTACAGTGTCCGGCGCTTCAGAGACAAGTTGTACATTGTTAACAACAAGCAGGATTGTGATGCAACACAGCTTACTGATGCGATGGCTGTTGCAGTAGATAAACCGGTATCGATTGACGGTATGACAATATCGCTGTCTTTTGAGGCCAGTGACGAAGCCGAGCAATTATTTACACGTGATCCAACCCAATTAGCCATAAGGCCTGCGCCATTGACCTTACCGGTCAAGCCGAGAGGCGAGCAACATCACAAGCCATTAAAGCAGTGGTGCAAGTTATGGAACATGCCGCCGTGGCAGCGCGAATCGCTGTGGTTGCTTTTTGATAACGATGAGGCCGTTGCCTTGCTGATACCTGATACGCTAAAAATAGTGCCTTTAGGGCGAGAGGAAGGGCAGCGGGTGTATTTGAGCTGCAAATAAGCGCTTATAACGGCAAGTCCTTGCCGTTATATTGCAGACAGTTATGCCGCTTGGTAAGTATCTTTACCGCCGTCTTTGGCTTCGTACAATGCCTTGTCTGCGCGTTCAAATATCATTTCCAGGCTGTCCCCCGCTCTGAACAACGACCCGCCGATACTGGATGTGACGCCGTGGCTGGTTAGCAATGGATGACGGTGCATGGCTCGTTGAATGCGCTGCGCAACCGTGTTGAGTTCCTGAGCGTTATCGACGTCCAGTAAACAACAAAACTCGTCGCCACCAAAGCGAAAAGCTTCTTCATGCCCGCGAATGCAGTCCAGCAAAATGTGGGCAGTTTCCTGCAATACTCTGTCACCTTGTTGATGGCCATAGCAGTCATTCACTTGCTTAAAGTTATCCAAATCAACAACGAGTAAGCCAAATAGTTGATCACTGCGCACGTTGCGGTTGATTAGGCGCTGCGCAGCATCATTGAAGCCGTTGCGATTGCCCAGATTAGTCAGTGGATCTTTGGTCGCCATAAGCTTCAGGCGACGAAATTCCAGCGCATGACTTAACGGCCTGATAAAAATATGGTGTAAATTGGCCAGAATTCGGCGTTGGGTTGGCGCCAGCATTTCGCCGAATTGGTATCGGATATACGCTGAAGTTTGATTTTCACCACATTTAATCGACGATACCGGCAGTGAAATCGTTTCAATGTTGTCTCTCGGACGTAAGCCGTACCGCAACGTCTCACCAAAATCACTTAAATCAAGGCTTTCCACCGGTAAAAACGTGGCCAACTGGGTAAAATAGAGTGACCCCAGTGTAGATAATTCAATCGTCGATGTGAGCTGGCTCAATACGCTGTTAATTTGATCCGACGATAATACTTCCCGCTCAGTAATTGGCGAAAACGCAGTATCTGCGGTAGTTTCAAACTGTATCATTGATATATCCACACAATGCCCCTTAACGTATTGATGTTTGGACTAATCAAAAATGAATGACAAAATTTTGTCGTGAAATCCGTCAAACTGTGCTTTGATTATCCTTATAAGGAATTCTGCAAAACGCATGCCTAGTTTATTTTTGACGCTATTTGGCTTATCAACGGAGTAATGTGTAGTGGATAACAGCTTTGTTCAAATCGTCTTACTCATGCTCATTGCAGTCGTAAGTGTCGCTGTGTTCAAGCGTATTCACCTGCCACCCATTCTTGCTTACCTGTTCGCCGGTGTGATTGCCGGACCCAGCGGCATATCGCTGTTTGCGCATCCTGAAGAAATGCACCTGCTGGCTGAGGTCGGCATTGTATTCTTGCTCTTTTCACTCGGCTTAGAGTTCTCGCTGCCAAAACTGTTGGCAATGCGATCGTTAGTATTTGGTGCCGGGCTATTGCAAATGCTGACTACCACGCTACTGGGTTGCCTGGTGGTATTAATGGTGACCGATGTGTCTGTGTCTGCCGCCATTGTACTCGGTGGCATGCTCGCGCTGAGTTCAACGGCCATTGTAATTAAACAGGTTACCGAGATGGGCATTTTGAATAATGTCCGAACGCAACTGGCTATTAGTATCCTGTTGTTTCAGGACCTGGCGGTCGTCCCATTCCTGATTGTTATCCCGCTGCTTTCCGGTGCCGACTCGTCCAGTCTTGCCTGGGCGTTAAGCCTCGCATTGGTAAAAGGGGTCGTCGTAGTGGCGGTATTGATGTCAGTGGGTAAGTGGCTACTTCCCTGGGTATTCAGAGAAGTCGCTCGTACCCGCACCGATGAGTTATTTGTCCTTACCACTATTCTGGTTGCGCTTCTGGCTGGTGGCCTGACTTACGCATTTGGTCTTTCTATGGCTTTAGGCGCATTTCTGGCCGGTATGATGCTGGGTGAAAGTCAGTACAAATATCAGCTTGAAGCGGATATCCGTCCCTTCCGGGATATTCTTATGGGGTTGTTCTTCGCCACCGTGGGTATGCAGTTGGAATTGCGCGTGTTATTCGAATACTGGTACTGGATAATTCTGGGCGTAGCCTTATTAATGGTGACAAAAGTGGTGTTGGTGCGCATATCCGCCAGTTTATTTGCCATGTCCAGCGTCGATGCCTGGTCGGCCGGAATCAAACTTTGTCAGGTGGGTGAATTTAGTTTTGTTATTGCTGCACTGGCCAATACTCACGGGGTCATTACGCCTACCCAGTCATCGGTTATTGTATGTATTGGGGTTATTAGCATGGCACTCACGCCGTATCTTATCGAGCGCAGTCTGGAAATTGCGCAATGGCTTGCCCCGGACAAGCGGGCCTTGCATACCCTGGAACAACCTGTCTTTGAAGCAGAAGACATTCGCGAGCACGTTGTGATCTGCGGGTTTGGTCGGGTAGGGCAGTCGGTGGCCAGAATGCTCGATATGGAAGAGGTGGAATACGTTGTGGTTGATGTCGATCCTATTCGGGTACATGAAAGTCGCAGTGCCGGTGAGCCGGTCATTTTTGGTGACGCCACACAAAAAGACATTCTGTTAAACGCAGGCATTACAGATGCGAAGCTGGTACTGATTACGTTTTCGGACGCTGAGCAAGCTAAGCTGGTTATCGATGCTGCGCGGCAATACCGGGAAGATATTGACGTGATGGTTCGAACCTACCGCGACGCTGAATTGGACGCGCTTTACAAAGCGGGTGCGAGTCAGGTTGTACCTGAATTACAAGAAGGCAGTCTGATGCTGATTACTCAGGTCATGCATTATGCGGGTATACCCATGTCGCGCATTCTAAGACGGGTGCGGGAAGAGCGAAAAGGGCGTTATGACCACCTGCACGGTTTTTATCCGGGGGAAACAACGGAAATCAGCTATGGGACTGCGGATAAGCTTGAGTTTATGCACGCTGTGGTGTTAGGCGCCGACGCGTTTGCGATTGGCAAAACCATTGCTGAGTTGGGTAAATTAACGGAAAAAGTAAAGATAAAGTCTATTCGTCGTGGAACGGTTGACTGGGATCCTGCTGACTGGCATCAGGCCCTGGCGTCGGGTGATGTTGTGGTTGTTGCGGGTAAGCCACGGCGCGTTGAACGCGCCGAGCGATATTTACTGGAAGGGGATTAAGCGACTTTGTCTTGTTCCAGATCTTTGAACTGCTTGTTCAGGTCATAGCTGGAGTCGGTCACGATCTTTTCCAGCGTCGCAATGCGTTCCTTTAACGCAGAGACTTCGTTTTCAAGCGCAGCTACTTTGCCGTTATCGGCATTTTCTGCATGGCGGTATTTTTGTTTGATCAAAGTAACAAACACACCGGCTACGATGGCCACAATGGCAACAGCTGCTGTAAAAAAGCTCATTTTCTTTCCCTTCTTAATTAACCAGTAAAGCGTTTCGCAATAGGTATCCCAACGTCAATGTTTTATAATAGGGCAACTTTTATCGTTTGTATAAAAATTGTTCTGCATCTATTGCTGGCAATAGTAAACAGAACTTGCCCGCGTTGGTGTCACTGTATTGCGTAAAGTATTTCATTGTAGCCTTAGCAACAACGTAATATGAACGTTATACAGCAAATTGTTCGCCAATATTATAAAGTTCAATAAAATCAATCTAATACCGTTTTTTTTGGCGATATAGCGCCAATATCTCATAGCGGTATTGACGAACCAATAGGTTTATTTTGCCAATGAGTGAGCAAATTCACCAAGACGAACACTGGATGCGCTATGCCCTTGAGCTGGCAGGAAAAGCTGAACAAGCAGGTGAAGTGCCTGTGGGAGCGGTGGTTGTTGCCGACAACACCGTGATTGGCGAAGGCTGGAATACCCCCATCAGTGACCACGATCCGTCCGCTCATGCTGAACTTAAGGCCATTAGAATGGCGGCCGGTAACCGTGCCAACTACCGGGTAATAGATGCCACACTTTATGTTACGCTGGAGCCCTGCCCAATGTGCGCAGGTGCACTGGTGCACAGTCGCATTTCCCGAGTGGTGTTTGGGGCTTTCGATGAAAAAACCGGCGCGGCAGGTAGTGTTATGCAATTATGCCGGCATGAGGCACTTAATCATCAGCTCGATGTAACAGGCGGCGTGATGGCCGAGCAGTGTGCGACAATGATTTCAGACTTTTTTAAGCGGCGTAGAGCGGAGAAGAAAGCAGCGAAAAAGCAGGCTTAGTTGGGTTTTGCTGGGAACAACAATTCAAACGCTAAAAATTGGCGGCGGCGCTGAAAAATCTTCTGATGTGTTTTACGCGACTGAAAACGTCTGCGATGGCTATGTTTCATATTTATTCCTTACTATTTCTTTAAATTTCTTACCTGGTCACTATGACCGACTTGTTTATGCTACGAAAGTTATATGAAGGTGATGTGACAAAAAAACAAGCCAGGTGACATGATTACCTGCACAATGTCATTCATATTGACTGTTTGGTCAAGAAATTTCGCAAAAGTTCCCTAAAAATAGACGCTGTAGCGCTATTGATTTTGCTTTTCGAGTAGCTGAAGAGTGTCTGAAAAATGCATTACCCAATCGACATACCGGACGGCTAAAGGGCCATCGGCATAGCCATATCGCGTTTTTTGGTAACTATCTGGCGTTGCTAACAAGGTCGTCTGTTGTTTGATGTTGGCCCAAAGAAACGGTTCTGCGCCATTTTGCTGAGTCAGATAAATGGCGTCCTGCATGTGCTCCTGGCCCAGTACATAGGCCGCTAACATCACTAGTTGCTTATCAGGCAACTGCAGCCTGGCTGGTAATTTTCTGCTTATCTCAGACAAATAGGCATCCAGTGCCTGCACAAGCGCCTGTTGTGAAAAAGGCCGCTCCAGCGCTAAAGGTGTCGTCATGCTTAGCGGCATCCTGAATGGCGCGGGAGGCGTTGTGGTGGCAGATTTATCGCCAATGGCCAGTTGCCGGTCAGCATAGTGAATAGCGGCCAGCAAATACCAGGGAAAAGTCTGGCCGGGAAAACTAAAAGTGTTTTTTAGCAATTCGAGGTGTGGCTGGCTGTCAGCGATAAACTGACGGGTAGGTAGCGGTCCATTCAAACGTTGGGTTGCTGCGGGTAAAGAGAGTGCCAACGTTAAAGAGTGGTTGACTCGGCTGCGGTGAGTAAAATCAAAGAGTGCAGCGCGTAACAGCGGAGTATTGGCCATGAGCGTCCACTGGTGTGGCAATGTGGCCGGTACCGGCTTGGTTTCAAACGGTTGTGGGGTAGTAAGTTGAAGCTGCTTGAACCATTGTTCAGGTAATACTGCGCATGGGAGTGAGCGGGCAGCTACTTTTTTTACTATCGACTCTACTGGTACAGCAGGTAATACGCTGTGGTCGTCGCGACAGTCTGAAACGGATTCAGGCAGGCCGATTACAAGCTGTGGTCGCTGCTGAAAAACCGGGCCGGTTGTGTACACTGAAGGCAAATTATCGGGAACGGATAGCGGCGCGGCCACATCAATCAACCCTTCTTCGAGGGCATCTTGCAATTCGACGTAATGGTAAAAATGACGAACATTCAGCGAGACGCCCAGATAATCTGCAAACCCTTTGGCGAGGGCGATGTTTTCCCCCTGGTAACCCGTGCGTCCAATGGTATCGCCAACCGGGCTATTAATAACACCCACCCGCAGCTGATTGGATTCGAGTATGTCCGGCATGGCGGCGGCTACCAGCGAACCGGACTGAGTGAGTGTAAAGAGGGCACAAAGCGTCACTCTTATTGAGCGCCGCAATCGGCTGCATTTTTTAAAGCGCAATGTCATTGTTATCAGGCCGTACAGCTGTGGTGTATATAAGTTTCGGCAATGCATTGCGAAACAGACAAAAAATATCCCATAGATTACCGCTTAGCGGTTATCAAGCCGCTGCTTTTCCACTATAATCCGCGCCACACGACTTCACAACCAGAACCCTGCTTTTTGCTTAGCGTTTAAACAGCGGGCGTTCTCACAATTTGGGTAGCTTAATATGTTGGTCCTACGCGGCGCACCTGCATTATCTGACTTTCGTACAGCAAAACTAATTCAACGGTTGGCAAATGCTGGCGTTAAGGTAACTCACCTGTACAGCGAATTTGTGCATCTTGTCTCCGCCAGTCAGGCACTGAGTGATGCCGAGCAGGCAGTCCTGAATAAACTGTTAACTTACGGACCAAAGGCCTCGCAGGAAAGCGCACAAGGCAATCTGTTCTTTGTTACTCCTCGCCCGGGTACGATTTCACCCTGGTCAAGTAAAGCCACCGATATTGCCCACAACTGTGGTCTGGCAGCGGTAGAACGTGTTGAACGCGGCTGTGCTTATTACGTGGAAGTAGAAGGCGAAGTATCGGACGAAACGCGCGCACTCATTGCTGCTCAATTGCATGATCGTATGACTGAGAGCGTATTCGGTACACTTGACGAAGCGAGTGTGCTGTTCGAAAAAGCTGAGCCCAAGGTGTTCACTTCGGTCGACATTCTGGCCAATGGCCGCGAAGCATTGGCATCAGCAAACCAAACCCTTGGTTTAGCGCTGGCCGAAGACGAAATTGATTATCTTTACGAAAACTTTGTGAAGCTGGGTCGTAACCCGAACGACATCGAACTTTATATGTTCGCGCAGGCAAACTCAGAGCACTGCCGTCACAAAATTTTTAACGCCGACTGGACCATCGACGGTGAAGTACAGCCTAAGTCGCTGTTTAAAATGATCAAGAACACATTCGAAGTGTGCCCTGAATACGTTTTCTCCGCTTACAAAGACAATGCGGCGGTAATGCAGGGGTGGCAGGCTGGCCGTTTCTTCCCTGAGCCACAGTCTCATGAATACATGTACCACCACGAAGACATTGCGATCCTAATGAAGGTCGAAACGCATAATCACCCCACTGCGATTTCGCCATTCCCTGGCGCTGCTACAGGTTCAGGTGGTGAGATTCGTGATGAGGGTGCTACAGGACGCGGTTCCAAACCAAAAGCGGGTCTGGTCGGTTTTACTGTGTCAAATCTGAAGCTGCCAGATGCAGTTCGCCCGTGGGAAATAGACTACGGCAAACCATCGCGTATTGTTAGCGCGCTGGATATTATGATCGAGGGCCCACTGGGCGGTGCTGCGTTCAACAACGAATTTGGCCGTCCAAACCTGCTGGGTTATTTCCGTACTTATGAGCAGGAAGTGACCAGTTTTAATGGCACCGAAGTCCGTGGTTACCATAAGCCAATCATGCTTGCTGGTGGTTTGGGTAACATTCGCCAGGATCACGTTGAGAAAGGCGAGATCACAGTAGGCGCCAAGTTGATCGTGCTGGGTGGTCCGGCGATGAATATCGGCCTTGGAGGCGGCGCAGCCTCTTCAATGGCATCTGGCCAGTCGAGTGAAGATTTGGATTTTGCCTCTGTGCAGCGTGACAACCCTGAAATGGAGCGCCGCTGTCAGGAAGTCATTGATGCCTGTTGGCAACTGGGCGACGACAACCCCATTCAGTTCATTCACGATGTGGGTGCGGGTGGTTTGTCTAACGCCATGCCAGAACTGGTTAATGACGGTGGTCGTGGCGGTCGTTTTGAACTGCGCAAAGTGTTGTCAGACGAGCCGGGCATGTCACCACTGGAAATCTGGTGTAATGAATCCCAGGAACGTTATGTGCTTTCTGTTGCACCTGAGAAACTGCCCGTATTTGAAGCCATTTGTAAGCGTGAGCGCGCGCCGTTTGCGGTTATCGGTGAGGCCACAGAAGAGCAACACCTGCTACTGAACGACGAACATTTCGACAACCAGCCAATTGATTTGCCGCTGGACGTATTGTTAGGTAAAGCGCCTAAAATGCATCGCGACGTGGCGTCGGCAACGCAGGCATCGCCTGAATTGGACCGCAGTGAAATCACACTGTCGGATGCCGCCGAGCGCTTATTGCGTTTGCCAACCATCGCAGAGAAAACCTTCCTGATCACCATTGGTGACCGCAGCGTAACGGGTTTAGTCAGCCGCGATCAGATGGTCGGCCCCTGGCAGGTGCCTGTTGCCGACGTTGCGGTAACTGCGTCAGCGTTCGACACTTACCATGGTGAAGCGATGGCGATGGGTGAGCGTACGCCGGTTGCCTTACTCGACTTTGCCGCCTCTGCGCGTTTGGCGGTTGGTGAGTCAATTACCAATATTGCCGCAGCGCACATTGGCGACATGAAACGTATTAAGTTGTCTGCAAACTGGATGTCCGCAGCCGGGCACCCGGGTGAAGATGCCGGTTTATACGAAGCCGTTAAAGCCGTGGGTGAAGAGTTGTGCCCGGCTTTAGGTCTGACCATTCCGGTGGGCAAAGACTCGATGTCGATGAAGACCGCCTGGCAGGACGAGCAGGGCAACGACAAAGCGGTTACGTCTCCGCTGTCGCTGCTGATTTCTGCATTTGGTGCGGTAACCGATATTCGCCGCACGGTAACCCCTCAGCTTCGTACCGACAAAGGCGACACGCGTTTGTTATTGGTTGATTTGGGGGCAGGTCAAAACCGTTTAGGCGCCAGCTGTCTGGCTCAAGTCTACAATCAATTGGGCAAAACGCCGGTTGATTTGGACTCTCCGGCACTGCTAAGCAACTTCTTTAACGCTATTCAGGCATTGCTGGCAGACGGCAAGCTGTTGGCATACCACGACCGTTCAGACGGCGGTTTATTTGTCACTGTGGCTGAAATGGCATTCGCAGGAAAAACCGGTGTTACCGTAGCCCTTGATGATTTGGGCGCGGACGATCTGGCTGCACTGTACAGTGAAGAACTGGGCGCAGTCATTCAGGTTAGTGAAAGTGCGCTGGAAGACGTGTTGGCGGTATTTAAGCAGCACGATCTTGCTTCGGTTACCCACGTAATTGGTGAGCTTAACCAGAATGATACAGTAACCTTCACCCGAAATGGTGACACGGTACTGTCTGATTCACGTGTGGCGTACCGCACAATCTGGGCTGAAACTACCTATGCCATGCAAACCCTGCGTGACAACCCAAGCTGTGCGGAACAAGAACACAAAGCGAAACAGGACGCGGCCGACCCGGGTCTGCATGCGAAGTTGAGCTACGATATTAACCACGACGTGGCAGCGCCTTACATTGCTAAAGGCATTCGTCCGCGTATTGCTATTCTGCGTGAGCAGGGCGTGAACTCGCACCTTGAAATGGCGGCAGCGTTTAACCGCGCTGGCTTTACTGCGATTGATGTTCACATGAGTGACGTGTTGAGTGGTGCAGTTACGCTGGATGGCTTCAAAGGGCTTGCGGCCTGCGGTGGCTTCTCATACGGTGACGTACTGGGCGCCGGTGAAGGCTGGGCGAAATCCATTCTGTTTAATGAATTGGCCAGTGAACAGTTCGCGGCATTCTTTGCCCGTCAGGACACGTTCAGTCTGGGGGTATGTAATGGCTGTCAGATGCTGTCTAACCTGAAATCGCTTATTCCTGGTACCGAACACTGGCCACACTTTGTAACCAACCAGTCAGAGCGTTTCGAAGCGCGGGTGGCGATGGTTGAAGTGATGGAATCCAAGTCGGTGTTGTTCGATGGAATGGCAGGCTCGCGCATGCCAATTGCGGTATCTCACGGTGAAGGCCGCGCAGAGTTTGCCAGCGATGGCGCATTACATGCTGCACAGCCTCACGTTGCGCTGCGTTATGTGAATAACTACGGCGATGTCGCCAGTCAGTATCCTGCTAACCCGAATGGCTCTCCAATGGGTATCACCGGCTTAACCAGTACCGACGGCCGTGCCACAATCATGATGCCGCACCCAGAGCGGGTATTCCGCGCAGTGGCGAATTCATGGCGTGCTGACGAGTGGAAAGAAGACTCGCCATGGATGCGTATATTCCGCAATGCACGTGTGTTTGTAGAATAATTTCAAAAATATGACGGTAAGGTGTCAAAAATTTGTCCAGACACCTTGCCAGCATTTCAATATTGCTTTAAATTAGTGCAATCAGTATGGAATGCTGAATGGTTACAAGGACTTGTAGGGGTTGAGTTATCATCGCTGTCTACCTCCTAGCAGTGGTCTTGGCATAATAAGAGACGAACATGAATCGTTCTAGTAAAGGTTTCGGTTTGACCGGTGTTGCAATCGCGGTATTGTTTATGATCGTTACTGCAGCATTCAGCACGTCGGCTCAATCCAGTGAAATCAGCAACAACGCAGAACATATCACTTCAAAGTAAGTAATAAAATCAAATAATTACGATAATTCGGCCAGTCCTGGCAGGTTATCGCTTTGCCTGTTTTTCGCGATTTATCATTTTCTGATTCGGATGTTTCTTCAACAGTACATAGGTTGCACCCAGGCCGCCGTGTTGCGGTTGTGCTGTGTGAAAAGCAATGACGATATCCAATTGCGGCAGCCAGTGTTTGACGTAAGATTTTTTCAGTGCGGGAAACGGTTTGCTTTGTTCACCTTTACCATGCTGGATAAGCAGCGTGCGCACACCGCGCTGGTGAGCGGCCTCCAGTTTTGTGTAAAGTAACTGGCTGGCATCTTTAAGCGACAAGCCATTCAATGACACTTTTTGTTCAATGTCGTATTTACCCAATCGCAGGTTTTTATACACACCATCCTGAATGCCGGGTTTCTTGTACTCCAGGTAATCCAGCGGATCGACCGGCTTCACCCCTTCCATGGTAAAGGGATTTAAGCGCTGTTGGTTCGCGGCAATCGCTTCACGGCGCAGTTGTTTGGCAAGCGTTTGTTGGGTGTTATCCAGGCGCACGCGGTCGTCCGATTTAATCGGTTTAACGTCACCCATTTCCTGTAAGAAATCCTGAAAATCGTCGTTGTGATCGTACATAACACCCTCTTCACTACTGCTATTATACTGCTTGCCGGGTTGTCTTGATCAACCGCGTCTCGGCAAATCACATTTATTTTCATGCCGAGTGAGTAATGCCAGTAATAAATACCCTATTGATATCACGAATACAACCAGCGTGACCTTCGGATTAAAGCCTTGCACACACGCCACGCTGAAGTAACCGATCACAATCGTAGCTAATCTGCGGTAATTGTTTGTGCTTAACCCGGATTTTAAAAAGTGTGCTGCCAGACGAACTGCATTGGTAAAGAGTATTGTTCAACGGTGTGATGTTTAACACTGTATCTTGGAGGCGTTTAACGTGGTGTTTGTAAATACCGGTTTTGCAGGTGTAATGGCGTCCCCACCAGGAATCGAACCTGGATCTAAGCCTTAGGAGGGCCTTGTTTTATCCATTAAACTACAGGGACGAGATCGGTATCATAACCAGTCTGCCGCGCTATGTTAACTATCGTCCTGTCAATACGGGTTTATTTGCTGATTATTTGTACGTTGTTGTAAGCTGACACACTGTTCACGCTGTTTAAAAGGAAGTCGACATGATTAATTCACTGACTCTGGAGCTACTCCCCGTCCACAGCAAAGAAGATCAGCGTCTGCGAGTTATGGTCGACGGTAAACCCTTGTTATCCATGTTTGAGACCTATGAGTCGCGCTTCACTGATACCATTGCGGGTGCCTATACAGACTGGCTAACCGTTGGCGATCTAAAGCTTCGAATGCTGAGCAGCGGAGAGCGTTTTATGCCATTGGCGTGTGACTGTGGAGAATGGGAGTGTTGGTTCGTTACCGGTGCTGTTCACATCAGTAATGGTTTCGTCAGTTGGCATCAATGGCGAAATCCCTATCGGGATAAGCAAGTTAAACCAACCAACGAACACTGGTGTTATAAGGACTTTCCTTCAATCGTATTTGAGGAGTCGCAATACAGAGCGACAATAGCCGACGCTATTGCCGCGTTGTAGAACCGTTATCGTTTTGCCACAAAATCATTAGGCTGAATATTACCCAGCAGGCTGTCGTCGCTGGCAGTGACCAACGCATTGTCTGCATAGGCTTCAACAACGGTTACCGTGACAGGGTGAATACGGTATTGCAAGAACGTCTCTCCGCGGGGGTTATTGACCTCCTGAATTTGATACAACGCCAGTTCATCACCTACCATAACGCCGTGCTGGCGCCCTAACGACACTGACAGACTGTTGTTGGCAACAACCTGAATTACCCGCCCCGTTGCCGGCACACAGGCCAACGACAAATCAATATCGCTCTGCATTTGCTGGATTTGCTCTTGCAGTGACTGACCAAACGCACTTTGCCAGAAGGCATGCGTACTCGCGTCTAATTGTGCAAACTTATCGAATTCCCACGCAGCAGACATACTATAAGTTTTAGAAAAGACCGGGGCGCCATTTACACCATCAATAAGTTCGGTCTTAAAGCGAAAGCTGCGGGTTGGCGCATTGTCTTTCCAGAATGCTAACGCTGAATGCTGCGGACGATGCACACTGATGTCTTCTATAACGCCAGTCAAAACAAATTGCGCCTGAGTTTGTGCTGCCAGTGCTGTGGCTTGAGCTCTCACCTGACGAGCTTGCCACCTAACAGTATACGGCTCAATCGTGCTTATCACACCGTATTGGGCTGTGGTGTCAAAGGCGTATTGCAGTTTTTGCGCAAGTTGCTGACCAATTTCCTGAATTTGCCCATCCTGAGTGTGCTGACGTTCCATAACGGGAAAATAACTGGTTGCGATGGTTTTGGTATAGCCGGCCGACGCGCAATGTTGGTCTGTGGGAAAAATATCGGCACGGACACGCACCGTCACGAAGTCGTCGTGCCAGGTTTCTGACACCAGTTGCAGCTCTTTTACTTCGCCTGAGGCAGAAATTTCCATGCGCTCGCTGTTAAGCAGGCCATTGGTTAGTTGCTGGACACTGGTTACTGATGCCCCGGCGAACAACATCGCCTGTCTCAATGCTTCCTGCGTGGCCTGTTGCTTGGCTTGTACCTTGTTGCCGTTAAGCACGGCCGCTTGCCCCTGAGTTTCAAACCAGGCGGCATAAGATTGCCCACACAGGCAAGTAAACAGGCAGAATGCCGCCCATAAAGACTGGCTGACGCCCGCTGCAAAATTCGACTTATTGCACATATTCATACTCAATCGCTGCGTGTTACCTTCATCGTCGAAGCCTGTCAGTACTGGCTTCATACGTGTATACGGTGCATTTTCTGTGCTTCGTACACGGGTTATTCGACACAGACAGTGTCAATTTATACACACTGATAGCATTTTTTGTTCCGTATTTTACCTGGGCACGGTTATTGCGTAGTCATTGCCATTACGTTGGTCATTAAACGGTGCAATACATTATGATTTTTTTGCAAATGTCTACTCAGGTTCTACGTTCACTGGCTGTCGTTGTCGCAGTGCTCATTGCAACAGGCTGTACGTCGATGTTCGACAAACACGTAGAGTGGGAAACCGTTGAGCCAACGGAGTATCCGGTACTTACCGCAGTAGGTTATGCGCCTATCGGCTCGCAAATGGGCGTGAATGATGCGGAAAAAAATATTATGGCGATGAAAGCCTCCAAGCTTGATGCTTATCGCGAACTGGCCGAGCAGGTATACGGGCAGCGTATCAATGGTAAACAGTCACTGGCAAACATGGTGATTAATAATGCCCAGCTTCAGGCTTCCGTAGAAGGGGTGATTCGCGGAGCAAAAGTGGTAAAAGCCTATCCGGTAGGTGACGACACCTATGCAACCGAATTGCAGTTAGACATGCAGCAGGTATATAATATTTATTTGTCTACAGCACGCCCGCAGCGGGTGAAGAACGTGCGTTACTATTAACTGATATTCGCTGACAACTGAATTCTTGATCGTGGTGAACTGAATCCGGCTACTTGCCCTTCTGTGCGGATGTGTGTTCGCTTGCTATAGTTATTCCGAACAATAAAAAGGCCATTGGGAAACCGGCCTTAATTAACGACGGAATTATCATGAGAACATCACTACTGGCGGTCCCTTTTGCGATCGCGAGCTGTTGCAGCCTGATCGGTTGCAGCAGCACGCCTTCAACTCCCACTCAGTCTGCGAGTCAATCCGCACAGGCAATCACCGTGGCGACAGCGGATAGCTTGCTTACTGACTTCCTGGACAAGGAATGGCAACGCTTCATTACCCAGAATCCTGAAATGGCCAGTTATTACCGATTGGGTGATGAGAGGCTTCACGGCCAATGGAGTGACTTGTCGATGGCTGCCATCCAGCGCCGTCACGAGGAAGACAAACAAGCGCTGTCCCGGTTATACGCTATAGACAAAAAGGCGCTTTCCGAACAGCAACAGCTGAATTACGACTTGTACAAGTGGCAACTAGAAATGGCCATCGATGAGCACCAGTTCCAGTCGTATTTAATGCAGGTTAATCAGCGAGGTGGGGTGCAAACCCTCGATAACTTTGCCAATTACGTTCCTCTGGAAAGCGTTGCCGATTACGAGCGCTGGCTAGCGCGATTAGAAGCTTTGCCAACGCTTGTTGAACAGACTACCGCATTGATGCAGTCAGGTATTGAAAAGGGCGTCATGCCGCCCCGCGACACCTTGTCGAGAGTCTCGGGGCAGCTTGCCAAACAATTGGTCGACAATCCTGAAGACAGCCTGTTTTACAAAGCCTTCAAAACATTGCCTGACGCGTTTAGTGAGCAGGACAAACAACGGTTGCAAAGCCGGGCTAAACAGGTGTTGGCCAGTCAGGTGATTCCCGCGTACCGGGAATTTACTACCTTCTTTAACGACACCTATTTGCCAGCGTGCCGGGACACCCATGGTTTGTCGGACCTTCCTAAAGGCCGTGAATTTTATGAACACCTGGTGCGTTATTTCACTACCACAGCACTGACACCGGATGAGATTCATCAGATTGGTCTAAAGGAAGTGGCAAAAAACCGGGCTGCGATGATGGACATTATCGACGAGGTTGGCTTTGAAGGTGGATTCGATGCGTTTATTCATTTCTTAAGAACGGATCCGCAATTTTATTATGAGACGCCTGAAGCCCTGTTTGATGCTTATTTAGCGGTGAGTAAGCGGCTGGATCCCGAGTTGGTAAAATTATTCGGGAAATTGCCGCGCATGCCATATGGGTTAAAAGCCATACCTGACGCAGTTGCCCCAGATACAACAACCGCATATTACCAACCTCCGTCGGCCGATGGCCTCCGTGCTGGCTACTATTTTGTGAATCTGCACGAGCCCGGTACGCGGCCAAAATATGAAATGGAAGTACTCAGTGTGCACGAGGCGGTACCGGGGCACCACTTGCAAATTGCACTGCAAATGGAACTGGGGGATTTGCCCATGTTTCGCCGGTTACAGGGATTCACTGTATTCATAGAAGGGTGGGGCTTGTACAGCGAGCGGCTCGGCTATGAGATGGGCTTGTATCAGGATCCTTACTCGCGATTCGGTCAGCTTACTTATGACATGTGGCGAGCAGTGCGACTGGTCGTTGATACCGGTATTCATTACAAAGGTTGGACACGTCAGCAAGCCATTGACTACTTCACGCAAAATGCGGCAAAGAGCAAAGAAGATATCGTCAACGAAATTGACCGCTACATTACCATGCCGGGTCAGGCGCTGGCCTATAAAATCGGGCAACTCAAACTACTCGAATTGCGAGAGCAGGCGGAAATCACGCTCGGCGATAAGTTTGATATCCGGGATTTCCATGATGTGGTGTTAGGTTCGGGCTCAATTCCATTAAACGTGCTTGAAGTGAACGTACAGCAGTGGATTAGCGAACAGCAGTAAAAGGAAAGACAGGGGGCAGCCTGTTAAATCAGGCGCTCACGCCCTTGCCGGAAAAACCGCCTTTTTTCTTACCGGCTTTGTCGTAGGTAAGCGATTCTTTGGCGCGTACTTCCATCATCAGGTTACGTAAATGTGCCAGCCGTAACTGACCTTGCTCGACAGCAACCTGATTAACTTCAGTACAGTACTGGCATTCGCTCAACAAGGTTTTAGCCTGTTCGACCAGTTCATTGAGCTCAGACGACAAAGGCGCTTCCTGTTGAAGCGCCTTTAATTGAGGGTTTACGGTTTCATCAAGGTGTTGGATATCTGACAGGAGCTGCTCTTTGTCTTTTAACAATGTCATGAGCGACTCGGCATCTCTGGAACTAATCAAATGCAATTCTTTTTCCAGCAGTGCTTTTAGCGCTGAGAGCTGTTCGATTTGCTTTGCCAGTTGTTCAGAGATTGTTGTAGTCATTGTGACCTGTTTTCTAAGACTTCAGCCCAAAAATTTCAGATTCCAACCGCGCGATTTTCTTCGCTAGCGATTGCGGATCAACCTTATACTCACCACTTTGAATGGCTTTCTTCAGTTTGTCGACCTTTTCTTGATTTACCGGCGCATCTGCGCTTTTCTTCTGCACCTGACTAAGCTGCTGCGCAGACTGCGTCAACGACACCGAGTCCTGACGGGGCGCGGTGGTTGCCTGTTGTGCCTGAGCAGTTGCCGCTTGTTTAGCTGCAGACTGATTCTGTTGGGTTTGCTGCTGCGTGTTGACTTTGTTATTGTCAACAGGCGCTTTGGGTAACCCATTGTTTACATTATTAATTGCCATAATTAATTTCCACTACCTTTGAAACCTCAGTATATATATCGGCCAAAGGCGGATTATCTTTAGATCTAATTACAACTAAATTCTGACTTGTGCTTTGCCAAGCATATCATAAATTTACAACGACTTCCTGCGTACTCGCGACTTCGGCGACGACTGTTTTTCTGGAGTTGCTGTTTTCGACTCTGATGGTGTCGCCAATCACACCATCCTGCTGAGCAATGCCGGATGTTTTAACTGCCATACCTGCGGCGCGAGCACTAATGGTAATTCTATCGCCTTTGCATACAAAACACAGCATATTGCTTTGCACGGGTTGGCCTTCCCGCACCCGGTATTTCAATCGCGCACCGACAACGGCATCTACTGAGGTGTAAGGCGTGTGGCGGAGTTGCTTTATGTCAACTTCGGCCAGCGTCACATTGCCGGCAGAAATAACCGTATTCGGACTAATCATACTTGCCGTCACGACAATTGTGCGGGTGCGGGTTACTTTGGCCGTGGTAAACAGGTACCAGTTATTGTCATTGCAACTCACTCTTACTGTCAGGTAGCTTTGCGTGAGGGTGGCGGAATCAACGTCATACTCAAACGGCAGGCTACAATCCGGAATCTTGATACGGCTGTCTACCGGTGTTACATCAATTAACAGATTGTCGGCAAATTCATCTGTTTGATTCGACTCAAGTTGCCGGGTAATAAACTGTTCTACGCCCAGCGCAATTTTTTCGTGTTGAGACACGGGGTTTTGTTGGGCAATTGCCTGAAAGTGAGCTATTGTGATAGCTGCAGTCAAGATGAATGCGATGTGAGTGCGTGTAAAAAAACTTTCAAATTTTTTCATGTTCAGATATTTTCATTTTGACTATTATTAAAGTAAATCAGCAAGTTTGATGATGAAAGAGCCTGAATGACAGGTTTTTGACACCGTCGTCAATAACACTAGGGCAGCAAAGTTTGTGCCCACATTTAATACTGAGGTGATGTATGTCTGGAATTTTGGATTCGGTTAATCAGCGCACGCAACTCGTCGGACAGAACCGACTGGAGTTGTTGCTGTTCCGCCTAAATGGCCGACAACGATTCGGAATAAACGTATTTAAAGTTCGTGAAGTACTGCAATGTCCTGCACTCACCTCAATGCCGAAGTTAAATCCGCTGGTGCGTGGTGTTGCTCACATCCGGGGGCAAACCATTTCAGTTATCGACCTGAGTATGGCAACCGGCGGCCGCCGCATAGAAGATTTATCAACCGCCTTTATTGTCATTGCTGAATACAACCGCTCTGTACAAGGCTTCCTGGTCGGGGCCGTTGAACGCATTATCAACACCAATTGGGATGCGATTATGCCGCCGCCTCAGGGTACTGGCCGCGCTAGCTACCTGACTGCGGTCACTGAGGTAGATAAAGAACTGGTTGAAATTCTCGATGTGGAAAAAATCCTCAACGAAATTTCGCCGCTGAATACGGACGTTAGCGCTGAGGTGGCCGATGCGCTGGACACAACAGCGTTTAAAGACAAGATTATTTTCATTGCGGATGACTCTTCTGTTGCCCGTAATCAGGTTAAACGTGCCCTGACAACCCTGGGTCTCGAAATCGAAATGGCAAAAAACGGCCTGGAGGCGCTTAACCGACTAAAAGAGATTGCTGCAGAAACTGGTGATGTCACCGATAAAGTCGGAGTACTGGTTTCCGATATCGAAATGCCGGAAATGGATGGGTATACCCTTACGGCTGAAATTAAGAACACCCCGGAACTGCAAAAACTACACGTAGTTCTGCATACGTCATTGAGTGGTGTGTTTAATCAGGCCATGGTAAAGAAAGTCGGTGCAGACGACTTTATCGCAAAATTCCACCCTGACGAATTGGCTTCAGCCGTACAAAAATGGCTCGGACCCACTGAATAAATTAACGGAGTACTAACCGATTGGTTAATAAGGATGTATCACCCGACGCTTACCGCCGTTTCAGGGAGTTTCTTGAGCAGCAGTGCGGCATAGTACTGGGAGATAACAAGCAGTACCTTGTGCGAAGCCGACTGGCCGGGCTGTTGTATGAACATCAGCTGGCCAGTATGGATGAATTACTGGGGGTTGCTATCTCTGGTCATAATCGTAGCTTGCTACAGCAAGTCATCGATGCAATGACCACCAACGAGACGCTCTGGTTTCGAGACTCTTATCCCTTCGACCTGCTGATTAATCAGATATTACCCGAGTTGGCTACAAAACAGCGTCGGTTGCGCATTTGGAGCGCGGCTTGCTCATCAGGGCAAGAGCCGTATTCCATTGGTATGTCTGTACTGGAGTTCCAGCGTAAAAGTCCGGCAGCAAGGAGCCTCAGTGTAGAAATAGTCGCAACAGATCTGTCCAGCAATATGCTGAAAAAATGCGAACAAGGGCTATACGATGAGCTTTCATTGTCGCGAGGTTTGTCGGCAGATCGTCGCCAGCGCTACTTTACACAGCATGAAAGCGGCATGATGCAGGTTAGCCCCGAAGTACGTCGCATGGTGAGCTTTCGTAGCCTGAACCTGCTGCACAGTTATAGCATGATGGGCAAATTCGATATCGTTTTTTGCCGTAACGTGCTGATTTACTTCTCTACCGAGATTAAACAAAAAATACTGCAACAAATTGCCGGACAATTACAACCAGGCGGCATCCTCTTCCTTGGTGCGTCTGAGTCGGTTGCCTCTGCGGCAGAGAGTTACCGCATGGTCAAATGTAATCCAGGTTTGTATTACGCTAAGAAAGACTAGTTAACTTGTTGTATTAAAAGTACTTTGTCTTTTTATTCTCTTCTTTGATATTTGTTGGCACTGCCCTTGCTTAGTCAAGACTAAGTATTAGGAGTAGTGCTCATGGCAATTAATCTAGACAAACTGACCGGCTTCCATCAACAGGCGTTGAATATTCGCAACGACAAAATGGAAGTGATCGCCGGTAACCTGGCGAACGCCAACACCCCAGGCTACAAAGCCCGAGGCATAGACTTCAAACAAGCTATGGCGTCGGCGCAATACAGCAGCGGTCAGAAAATGACACGTACTCACGAAAATCATATCAGCGGTGGCATGACCTCGTCGGCGGAAATCGGTTTCCGCATTCCGTCACAACCGGACACCGGAGACGGTAACACGGTGGAAGTGCAGCGCGAACGTAACGAATTCTTAGATACATCTATGCGTTATCAGGCCAGCATTCAGTTCCTGGATGGCAAAATTAAAGGCATGAAAAAAGCGCTTAGCGGTGGAGGACAAGGCTAATGAGTTTATTTGATGTTATGTCAATTTCTGCAACGGGTATGCATGCCGAGAGCGTTCGTCTGAATACCACAGCCAGTAACATTGCCAATGCCAATACAGTGAGTAGCAGCGAAGGTGATACATACCGGGCACGCCACGCTGTATTTGCTGCTGAGCTGCAGCGCGCTTCCGGTGAACAAATGAAGGGTACTGAAGTGAAAGTACTGGGCGTGGTAGAGAGCAATAAGCCGCTAAATGTCGAATATGCGCCAAACAACCCGTTAGCAGATGAAAACGGCTATATCTACAAGCCAAACGTCAACATCGTTGAAGAGATGGCAGATATGATGTCGGCGTCAAAAGCTTACGAAACCAATATTCAGGTAGCAGATACCACCAAACGCATCTTCCGTCGCGTAATGATGCTCGGCCAAGGCCAGTAATGGCAGGCCTTAAGAGGATAGTATTGTGAGTATAGTTAACACCACAACAGGCTTAACCGACAACTTGTACTGGCAGGAAGAAACGGTCCCGGTTGTCGATGGTTCCGAACAGTCACTGAGTCAGGAAGACTTCTTTGCCTTACTGACTGAGCAGCTGGCCAATCAGGATCCGACCAAGCCGGTAGACAACGATCAGATGGTGTCGCAGATGACCCAGTTCACCACGGCAGATGGCATCAGCAAGCTCAACGAAAAGTTTGAGACGTTCGCAACGTCAATGACCTCAAACCAGGCGCTGCAGGCTTCCGGGTTAATTGGCCAGAATGTACTGGTCGAGAGTAACATCGGTCATATGGCCAGTGAAGGCGCGGGTTTAAGTGGTTTTGTGGTTAACGACCAAACTGTGCAGAACATGGAAATTACCATCACCAACCCCAACGGTGAAGTGGTACGCGTTATCAATGCTGGCACCCAGCCGGCAGGTAATATCGAATTTAATTGGGATGGCACTGACAGCAGCGGCAATATTATGCCGCCCGGCGACTACGTGGTCAGTGCAGCTGGTGAAGTTAACGGCGAGGGTGTGGCAATTTCTACCGCTATTCACCGTCACGTCAGCAGCGTTAGTCTGGCTAGCAGTAGTCAGGGAATTATTTTGAATTTAGAAGGTGATGTCAGCATTAATCTCAGTGACGTCATTCAAATCGGCAGTTAGTAGGAGAAAGAACTCATGTCTTTTAATATTGCATTAAGTGGCGTATCTGCCGCACAGAAAGATTTGGACACCACCGCCAATAACATTGCAAACGTCAACACGGTAGGTTTTAAAGAGTCACGTGCAGAATTTGGTGATGTGTACGCAGCCTCTTTGTTGGCTGGCGGTAAAACCAAAGTGGGTGACGGGGTACTGACACAAGAAGTCGCGCAGCAATTTACCCAGGGCAGTTTGCAATTTACCAATACCGCACTGGATTTGGCAATTACCGGTAATGGTTTCTTTGCCACCGTGCCTGAAATCACCTCTCGTGATTTTTCATTTACGCGTGCCGGTCAGTTTAAACTGGACTCAGATAACTTTGTGGTAAACAGCGCGGGTGACAACCTGGTGGGTTTCCCGGTTAACTCTGACGGCACAAGTGCGTCAGTGGCGTTAAGTACAACTGTACCCGTGCGTATTCCTGATTCATCGGGCAACCCACAACAAACGTCTGAAGTGGATATTCGAATGAACCTGCCGGCAGGCGACGGAGCGCTGGATCCAGCTAATTTTGATCCGGAGGATCCATTAACGTATAACGCCGCAACATCTGTGACCGTTTATGATTCTTTGGGTGACAGCCATGTTATGACCTACTACTTTATCAAGGACAATGCGGTAGGGACCGACAACGAGTGGTACGTTGTTGCTGCGGTAGACGACACCCTGGTTGATATGGTGAATTCGGATGGCACGAATTCGGACCCGACAACAGCGGTTAACAGCGCTGGTACAAACACGGGTAATGGTGTGACTGCCGCGAAACTGATCTTCAGTCAGGGCGGGGAGTTTTCTGGTATCGAATCACCCGACGGCATTGCACAATCAAACCTGAAAATTCAAACCGAAGCCCTTGGCGGCACGATTCTGGCGAATGGCTCAGATCCAACGCAGCAAATCTCTATAGACTTCAACCTTGACCCGAATGGCGCGACTCCGAATGAACCGACGCAGTTTGCCTCTGCATTCGAGGTAACGTCACTGGAACAGGATGGTTTGCCAGTTGGTCGTCTGACCGGCATCGATATCGGTCCTGACGGTCTGGTGCGTGCTACATTCTCAAACGGTACATCAGAGCCAATTGTACGAGTTGCGCTGGTGCGTTTCTCAAACGAACAGGGTCTGACACAGGAAAGCAATACCCAGTGGAAAGAGAGTATTTTGTCGGGTGAAGCGCTTGCCGGTGAAGCGACTACCGGTACATTTGGTGAAATCAACTCATCAGCACTGGAACAGGCAAACGTAAACCTGACCACTGAGCTGATTGACCTGATTATTGCTCAGCGTAACTTCCAGGCTAACTCGCGATCCTTGGAAGTTAACAACCAGCTTAACCAGACTATTCTGAACATCCGATAAGCCTTCGGCATTTCCCTAAAGGGCTGCAACTGCAGCCCTTTTCTTTTATCTCGTTTGTTTTGGCACTTTTGGCATTGCCTTTGCACATTCACTGTTAAGTGTAAATAAAGCGTCAAAAGGCAGTCATGGACAAATTACTCTATATCGCCAGCAGTGGGGCCAATCAGGACCTGGTTGCAACGTCTTTGCGCGCCAATAACCTGGCAAACGCACAGACAAACGGCTTTAAAGCGCAGCTCGAACAGGCCCGATCTATGCCGGTATACGGCGAAGGTTTGCCGACCCGGGTGTTTGCCATGACCGAAAGCCCGACCAACAACTACGAAAGTGGCCCAATGATTCAAACGGGTCGGGATCTTGACGTTGCCGTGCAAGGCGACGGTTGGTTTGCCGTTCAGGACGCGCAAGGTAATGAAGCCTACAGTCGCGATGGTAATTTCCAACTGGGCGCAGACGGTGTGTTAGAAGATGTGCATGGCAATATGGTGATGGGCGACACAGGCCCTATCTTTCTGCCCGTACCGTTGGACAACCTTAATATCGCCGCTGATGGCACTATCTCTATTCGTCCACAGGGCGCGCCAGAGTCTGTGTTGGAAGAAGTCGGGCGATTGAAATTAGTTAAACCAGAATACCGCGACATGGAGCGGGGTAACGACGGTTTATTCCGTTTGCAGGACGGCAGTATTGCCCAGGCAGATGAGACTGTGGCTATCCGCACCGGCATGCTGGAAGGCTCGAATGTAAATGCGATTGACGAAATGGTCAATATGCTCAGTTTGCAGCGTCATTACGAGCTGCAAGTCAAAATGATGAAGAAAGCTGACACCCTGGATACTCGCGGCAACATGCTGCTGCGCATCATCTAATCCAGTCGGTATCAACAGAAACAAGGCAGAGGAGAAATCATATGCATCCTGCACTTTGGATCAGTAAAACCGGGCTCGACGCGGCGCAAACCGACGTGTCCGTGGTGTCGAATAACCTGGCAAACGCATCAACTGTCGGCTTTAAAAAAGACCGCGCAATATTTGAAGATTTGCTCTATCAGAATATTAATCAGCCGGGTGGGCGGTCATCTGCCGATACCGAGTTGCCATCCGGATTAATGGTTGGCGCAGGTTCGAAGGTTGTGGCAACGCAAAAAGCGCACACGCAGGGCAACCTGCTCACGACTGACAATGCGTTGGATATGTCTATTCAGGGCCGTGGCTTTTTTGAAATTCTGCAGCCGGATGGCTCGATTGCCTATACCCGCAATGGACAGTTTACGTTAAACGACCAGGGGCAAATTGTAACCCCGGGCGCAGGCTTCTTGCTGCAACCGCAAATAACGATTCCTGAAGATGCCCAGCAAATCACTATTTCTCAGGACGGTGAAGTATCAGCGTCAGTGCGTGGTCAGGCTGAGCCACAGGTGCTGGGGCAGCTTACTGTATCGGACTTTGTAAACCCAACGGGTCTGCAGCCCACCGGACAAAACCTTTACGTTGAGACTGCTGTTTCCGGCGCGCCAATCCAGGGCGTTCCAGGACTTCAGGGACTTGGCACCATCGTGCAGGGCACCCTTGAAACGTCAAACGTCAACGTGACCGAAGAGCTGGTGAATCTGATTGAAAGTCAGCGTTTATATGAAATGAACTCCAAGGTTATCTCATCGGTAGATCAGATGCTTGGCCAGGTCATTCAGCAGTTATAACAAATAAGTGAGACGGTTATGCAGCGCCTAATATTCATTGCGGTCGCCGGAATAATTACTAGCGGCTGTGCCAGCACAGCGGCAGATCACGTGCAGGCAAACGACCCGTCGTTTGCGCCTGTGATCCCGGATATCCCGCGCGAGCACATCGTTGAAGACGGTGGCTTGTTTCGCCCCTATATGGCCAACAGTCTGTATTCCGACGTCACCGCCCGCCGTGTCGGTGACATTATTACCGTGACGCTGAGTGAAAATACGGCTGCATCCAAGTCGGCAGGGACGACCACGTCAAAAGAAACCGGCGTCGATTTACAGCCCATCACCGGATTAGGTGGCAATGCTATCAATATTGGTCCCGAGTCTATTCAATTGGGTGTTAGTTCGTCTAATGAATTTACCGGCGACGCCCAGGCAAACCAAAGCAACAGTTTGAACGGCAGTATTTCGGTTACGGTTGTTGATGTGCTCGCTAATCAGAATCTGGTGATCCGCGGCGAAAAGTGGCTCACCCTGAATCACGGTGACGAATACATTCGCCTGACCGGCATTATTCGGCCGGCCGATATTTCGCCGGCGAATGAAATTGTGTCTACCAAAATTGCCAATGCGCGGATCCAGTACAGTGGTACCGGCAGTTTCGCCCGTTCACAGGAAAAGGGTTGGTTAACCAAGTTCTTCTCCTCTGAATGGTGGCCGATGTAAGGAGGTCCTATGCGATTATTCACGTGTTTATTACTTAGCTTTGCCCTGTTCAGCCACCAGGTATTTGCCCAGCGCATCAAAGACGTAGCCAGTATTCAGGGCGTACGAAGCAACCAGTTAATTGGCTACGGGCTGGTAGTGGGTTTACCTGGTACCGGTGAACAAAGTCCGTTTACCGAGCAGAGCTTCCGTACAATGCTGAGCAATTTTGGCATCAGCCTGGACCCGAATACCAAACCTAAAATTAAAAACGTTGCCGCTGTCGCGGTACACGCCGAACTGCCGCCATTTACCAAGCCAGGTCAAACTATTGACGTTACGGTATCGTCCATTGGTGAGGCGAGCAGCTTACAAGGCGGTACGCTGCTACAAACCTTCCTGAAAGGCGTAGACGGCAATATTTATGCGGTTGCACAAGGCAGCCTGGTCGTTAGCGGCTTTGGCGCTCAGGGCGGCGACGGTTCGCGCATTATTGTTAATACCCCAACGGTAGGGCGCATTGCTAATGGCGCGTTAGTTGAACGCGCTGTACCGAGTGGCTTTGCTGCCGGCGACAGTTTAACTCTGAACCTTAACTACCCGGACTTTTCAACAGCCAAAGCGTTGGCAGACACTATTAACGAGCGGTTTGGTGCTCAGCCTGAAAAAGGCTACGCCATTGCTGAACCACTGGATGCGGCGTCTGTGCGCGTGACTGCGCCACGCGATCCGGGGCAACGAGTTGGCTTTCTGGCAACACTGGAGAACTTTGAGTTTACGCCCGCCGACGCGCCAGCCCGTGTGGTGGTAAATAGCCGCACCGGCACCATTGTTATTGGGCGTGATGTGCGCTTACTACCCGCTGCTATTACGCACGGTGGTCTTACGGTAACGATTAGCGAGAATCAACAGGTATCTCAACCTAATGCCCTGGCTGATGGCGATACGGTGGTGACCACACAATCCATCATCGATGTGAATATGGCCGACAGCCGCATGTTTAAGTTCGAGCCGGGTGTAACACTGGATCAACTGGTTCGCGCCGTGAATGAAGTTGGCGCCGCGCCAGGCGACCTGATGGCAATACTCGAAGCCTTGCGTCAGGCTGGCGCGCTACAGGGTGAGCTGGTGGTGATCTAATGGACTTACTCAACAGCAAAACAACACTGGAAAACGCCCGTAACGTACACGATATGTCGAGTATTAACCGCCTCAAAGAAGCGGTATACAGCGACGACAAAGATGTGCTGAAAGAAGCTGCGCAGCAGTTCGAGGCGATTTTCGTGCAGATGATGCTGAAGTCTATGCGTAAAGCACAGGATGCCATGGCCGATGAAGACAGCCCGTTTAATTCTGAGCAAATGAAATTTTACCGTGACATGCACGACCAGCAAATGGCGGCGGACATGTCCAGCGGTGGTGGTTTGGGGCTGGCGGATCTGATTGTTCAGCAATTAGGTCAACCCGAAAAAGGCCAGTTTATGCCGGCCAGCGTGTTGCGCAACGACGGCAATTTATCGTCGCTTAACTGGCAAAATCGCACTCAGGTCGAAGAGGCACAGGCGCTGGCAGAGTCGGTTTCAGAAGAAGCCGTACAGCAAGCGTTTAAAGCCGCGGCGTTCGACAACCCGGCGGCATTTGTGGAAGCCCTGTATCCGGTAGCGTCAAAAGCAGCCGAAAAACTGGGTATTGCGCCTGAAGCCCTCATTGCACAAGCGGCGGTTGAGACCGGCTGGGGCCAATATGTCATTCACGACAGTAAAGGCAACAGTTCGAATAATCTGTTTGGTATTAAAGCCAACAGTCAGTGGAAAGGCGAAGCGGCCACGGTGGACACCGTTGAGTTTGATGGCACCGTTGCACGGCAGCAAAAAGCGGCGTTCCGCAGTTATGAATCACTGGAACAAGGTTTAGGCGATTACGTTGATTTCATTCGTGATCAGGACCGCTACAAAGGCGCCGTAGAGCAGGCCAATGATCCCAAAGCTTACTTTAATGCTTTACAACAAGCTGGCTACGCGACGGATCCACAGTATGCAGACAAGATTATGTCAGTGTTGAACAGCGATCAGTTCCGGAACTATTTACCATGAAGTCGGTGATTCGGGAGGCTAGCCTATGAGCAGTAATGTGGATCTGTACTCCATTGCGACCAGTGGTGTAAATGCCAGTAGCCGTCTGTTAGCCACTACCAGTAATAACATTGCCAATGTTAACTCCGAAGGTTACGTTCGCGAACGGACGGTGTTTACCAATGAATTATTAGGCGGTGTGGGCAAAGCGACCACCGAACGGATCATTGATAAATTTGCGCAAAATCAAATGCGTCGGGATATCACCCAGGTTGGCGAATGGCAAACCTACTACAACAAAACAGAAGCCATCGATAACTTACTGGCCAATGAGGCGAATTCGCTGTCTACGGGTTTGAGTGAGTTCTTTGCCTCTATTCAGACCGCAGCGGATGACCCGACCAATCTGGCTTCACGCGATTTGGTGTTGAGTCAGGGCGATGCCATGTTGCGCCGCATGAGTTCCATTGCTGATTTTATGAATTACAAGGAAGACGAGCTCAACCTTGAATTCGAAAGTATGGTGAATCGTTCCAACAGCCTGATTCAGACAATCGGTGATTTAAACAAAGCCATTCTGGTGGTGAAGGGTAATCACACCGGCGGTGAACCTACTGCACTGTTGAATGAACGCGACAATGCCATAAATGAACTCGCCGAACTGATGTCGATTGAGATCCGCGAGAGCAGCAATGCCAGCGGGTCGCTGCTGGTAAATTTAACCAGCGGTGAATCACTGGTACTGGAAGATGGTAGCTTTAATCTGTTTGAGCTCACCGACAGCGCTGATGTGATGTACAAACAGCTACAGCTAGGCACCACGTTCGAGGGCACCAAAGCCAATACCAATATCCGTATTACCGAAGATGATCTGGGCGGTTCTCTGGGCGGCTTATTCCGTTACCGTGATGAAGTGTTAGGGCCGGCGCAACGCGATATCGGCCAGTTGGCCGTGGCCTTTGCGGATGCGGTTAACAGCCAGAACCGGCTGGGTATGGACCTCGACTTCCAGTTGGGTGGCGATATCTTCACCTTGCCAGAATTAACCGGACTGCCTTATACAGGCACCCCTGACACCTTGCGGGTTTCAGGGCAGTTTACACCCGGTCAGGGGAGTGAAGTGACTGACGCGGATATCCGGGTAACGGTAACCGCTGTGTCTGGCGGCGTGCCTTCACAAGTGTCTGTTGAATTACTGAATGCAGATGGCAGTCCCAAAACGGACGAAAATAATCAACCCGTCAGTTTTAGCGGTATTGCGGTTACGGGCGGTTTTACTGAACTTCCCGGTGGTATCGAAATTCAGTTTCAGTCAGCATCGGGCTACAGCGTTGGCAATGAGTTTTTATTTCAGCCGGTAAAATACAGCGCAACAGATATTGAAATGGCTACGACGCGCCCGGAAGATTTGGCCTTCGCCAGTCCGATTCGCGTCGACGTGAACAATGGCAACCTTGGCGATGCCGAAGTTGTTGCAACGAAAGTCACCAATACCGAAGTAGACGCTGCCTTAGGTGCGGATGCGTCAGCCTTTGATGGCGCCGGCGGTATTCACGGTCTGGCTGGATCACCCAGTGCGACTGTGGGGGCACCGGTACAAATTGTTTTTACCTCGGAAACCAGCTTTAACGTGCTGGACGGTGAAAACCCGGCCAACGTTATTACCAGTGTGAGTGGCGTAACAGACTACACCGATCTGCTGGCTCAGGCCGAAGCGTCAGGTGTCCCGGCTTGGCCTGCGTCATTTTCTGCACTTAACGACTATCCGGGTTATGATTTTAGTTTGCAAGGGAAGCCGGTAGCCGGTGACAGCTTCACCATAAGCTACAATACTGACGGTAGCTACGACAATACTAACGCCTTGTCATTGGCCAGCCTACAAAAGCAAGGCTTAACCAAGCTCAGCACCAACAGTGTGAGTCAACCACGCACCTTGCATGAGAGCTACTCAACCCTGGTCAGCCGGGTGGGAGAGGATGCGTCTTCGGCCAGTATTGCGTTGCAGGCGGCAGAAGCCATGAAAGTGCAGTCAACGGACTGGTTTGATTCGGTGTCAGGCGTGAGTCTGGATGAAGAGGCGGCTAATCTGGTGCGCTATCAGCAGTCTTATGCGGCGGCGGCGCGTATCCTGTCTACCGCTCAAGAATTATTTAACACCATTTTGTCTTCAGTTAGGTAGTCACTATGCGTATTACGACCAATCAGCTTTACGATCAGAATATCCGCGCGATTATGGATAATCAGGCCGGACTGGCGGATACGCAGCTGGCACTGTCTTCTGGCAAGCGAATTAATAAACCGTCTGATGATCCGGTGGGCGCCGCCAAGGTTATCCGCATGACGGAAGAGTTGGACAGCCTGACACAATTTCAACGCAATAACGATCTGGTGACTGGTTCGCTGGCACAGCAGGAATCCATACTGCGCAACATGACCGATACCATGAATCGCGCGCGGGTGTTGGCGCTGCAAGCCGGTGATGGATTGCTGTCTGATGCAGACCGCAAAGCACTGGCGTCGGAAATTGCCCAAATTAAAGACGAAGTCTTTGATCTGATGAATTCGCAAAACGCCGATGGTGACTATTACTTTGCTGGCTATCAGTCTGAAACTCAGCCGTTTGTGTTTAACCCTGGGTCAGCGGGCAATGCCTATACTTTTCAGGGTGACAGCGGTACTAACGAAGTCCAACTGTCGAGTAGTGTAACCATTCGCAGCAGTGCTTCCGGGCAATCTGTTTTCGAAGATGTGGCGGCGCGTCGCAATTTTTCCATTACCGGTACGTCCGGTATGACCGTGGATTATGCGCTGGTGGCGGGGCAGGGCGATTTCGATAAATTCTATCGCAATAACTATGACCCGATAAACGCGGCTAACAACAACTATCAGGTTAGTGTTATTTCACCTACGCAGGTGCAGATCACCAACACCGGTACCGGTAATGTGGTGGCGACACAAGGCTACAGCAGTGGTGAGCCGTTTACCTTTGCGGGTATTGATTTCACCTTAACCGGCACAACCGGATCAACGCTTAACTTCCAGTTAGATGCGCCGGAAAAGAAAAATATTGCGCAAACGCTGCATGAACTGGAAGGGATTCTGGCTAACGAAAACGTCAGTGACGAAGACTTCCGCGAAGGGCTAAGCGATGCCTTGGTCGGTATCGATAACGCACTTGAGAAAATCGGCTTCGAAGTATCATCGATAGGCGCAAGACTGAACGTTGCAGAATCCGTGTATGAAACCAATCTGGATTTAGAAGTGGCAACTAAAGAAGCGCGTTCTGCCATTCAGGACGTTGACTATGCCGAAGCGTCTGCCGAGTTTGCTAAGCAGGAAGCAGCACTAACTGCTGCCCTGTCGACTTTCCCTAAAATTTCCAACTTGAGTCTGTTTAACTACCTCTGATTTTCGTTAGCTAAGCTAAAAGTGGCAAGGTACATGCGGCTTTGGTTGTCGACATGCGACGAGTAGTAACTCATGAGTAGTGTGTTGTCATGTATCGCAAGACCGGGGTAGCCGTTGTCACCCCCACTGGGCAACACGGCGAGTGTAGTAAGTTTGCCTGTCCCAATGTCTAACAGCCACAATCGGGTGTGCAGTGTTTTTCCGTCCCAGTATCGCCCTGCCACCAGTGCTGACTCATCATCAATCAGCAGCATGGCTGGCCCGCCAATATACACACCCAGATCTTTCCATTCCCAACGACGGTAGGGTGGCTTACTAATGCCGAGTTGGGCGGTAAAACTGTCGGCATCACGGCGGACGACAGTCACCAGGGTGCTATCGGAGGTAAAGCGTAAATCACTTTCATTTGGATAACCCAGACCGTGTTTTTGTTGAGAAAGGATGGCTTCAGAGACTATTTCCATGCGGCCTCGCAATTGTCCACTGTACAGATTCAACTGGTTGGCTTGCCGTAAATAGCCGATTCCCCAACTGCGACCTTTGTGTACTTGCGCGCGCCACAGCCACCAACCTCGTGGACCAGGAAAATGCGCGCCAGACCAGACATTATTGCCATGGGAAAACCAGCTAACTGTTTCGGCTTTCGGGTTCGACGGAATATAGCGGGTGTGTGCAAGTAATCGCAGCGTCTTACCATCGAGGCAAAAATGCGGGTCCCGCAGATCAGTATTGGGTAAATGCAACGTTGATTGAGATATCCGTTTGCCCGTCAGTGAGCATTGCAAGACTATGACACGTCCATCTTCCGACATATGGTCGTTGCCAGCGCGATAGCAAATAAAAATATGATCGTTAAATATTACTGTGTCGCCAAACGCATTGTGGGTGGATCCGTGACAGATCCGCTTGACGTTATCTAATTGAATTTTCACATTTACACCTGGCAAATAAACCGTATTACCGCGAACAAGTCTGCCTGTTTCATCTCCTCCTCAGTATAACGCCACCCGATAGCCACAAAAGTTTTTTTAAAAATTTTATTAAAGGGAATTTCAACAATGTCGATAAAGGACTTGAGAGAGCCAGTTCATCAATTACCCCTCAGGTTTTGATGACTACTAATACAATGTAACGCCGGAGATCCCGGCAGCCAGCTCTAGCTGGATTGAGAGTGTAGGAGAGACTTATGTCTTTGTACGTCAATACCAACGTGTCTGCAATAAACGCGCAACGCCAGTTGTTCGATGTTTCTAATGCTTTGAGCACGTCTTTCGAGCGTCTGTCATCAGGATTCCGCATTAACCGTGCGTCTGACGATGCGGCAGGTCTTCAAATTACCGATCGTATGACTTCTCAGATCCAAGGTCTGAACCAAGCCGTGCGTAATGCCAACGACGCCATTTCATTAACGCAAACTGCTGAAGGTGCTTTGTCTGAGACGACAAACGCATTGCAGCGTATCCGTCAGCTTGCGGTACAGTCACAAAACGGCATTAACTCGTCTGCAGACCGCGTAGCGCTTCAGCAGGAAGTTACAGCGCTGGTTGCTGAGTTGTCGCGTATTTCAACCGATACCCAGTTCGGTGGACTGGATATTCTGACCGGCGGTTACTCTGCAAACTTCCTGGTAGGCGCCAATGGCGGCCAAACCATCTCTGTAAACCTGTCTCGTTCTGGTGGCTTCGGCGCATCGGGTCTGGGCGTAGGTACAGTGTCGGTATCGTCGTTCGCTGCTGCAACATCAGCGCTGACTGCGGTAGACGCTGCAATCTCTGCAATTGGTGCTCAGCGCGCTCAGTTAGGTGCATTGCAAAACCGCTTCCAGTCTACTATTCGTAACCTGAGTAACATTTCTGAAAACGTTTCTGGCGCACGTTCGCGTATCAAAGATACCGACTTCGCTGCAGAAACCGCTGCTCTGACGCGTAACCAGATTATTCAGCAGGCAAGTACCACGGTACTGTCGCAGGCGAATCAGCGTCCGCAAAGTGCGTTGCAGTTATTAGGTTAATCGAGATGATTCCTAAGTCAGGGAATGGGGCCAGGAGGTAGTGAACCAGGTATCCACCTGACAGCAGAGAGTAAGCTCACTCTCTTCAAAAAGAGCAAAAGCCGGACGAAAGTCCGGCGCTTTATTGATTCTAACTAACTGAAAAATAAGCTTAAAAAAATTTAGTAAAAAAAGGCTAAAGGATTTCTCCTGCCTGCACGATAACTATTACAAAGGCACTGCGAACAAAAATAATAAATACGCAAAAGTGCCAGGTTGATCGCCCCAATAATAACAACATGATCGACCAAACCAGGTTAACAAAAACAATAAAAACCTGGGTAATACAAAATCGTTAGGAGATTAAAAAATGAGCTTATATGTTAGCACGAATGTGTCGTCGCTGAATGCTCAGCGGCAACTATTTACCTCAAATTTGCATTTGAGTACCGCTTTTGAGCGTTTGTCTTCCGGTTTCCGGATTAACAGCGCCAAAGATGACGCGGCTGGATTGCAAATATCAGATCGGATCACGTCTCAAATCATGGGTCTTGATCAGGCTGTTCGTAATGCCAATGACGGTATTTCTCTTGCTCAGGTCGCTGAAGGCGCCATGCAAGAAATTACTACTGCACTGCAACGTATCCGTGTTCTGGCTATTCAGGCACAAAACGGTATTAACACGTCTGCAGATCGCTTAGCACTTCAAAAAGAAGTATCAGCACTGAAACTGGAAATTAGTCGTATTGCGGCAACTTCACAGTTTGCTGGTGGCGATATTTTGACAGGCACTTTTTCTACCGCATTCCTGGTGGGTGCGCAGGCCGGTCAATTTATTAGCTTTAACCTGTCCCGGACAGGGGGCTACGGCTTCTCTGGTCTGACAAACGGTTCTGACGCCAGTGTTCTGACTGCGGCGCAGGCTTCAGCAACGCTTCCTATCATCGACTCGGCCATTTCCGCCATCGATGCCAAGCGGGCAGACCTGGGTGCGGTACAAAACCGTTTTCAGTCAACTATCAGAAACTTAAGTAATATTTCCGAGAATGCGTCGGCTGCACGGTCACGGATTCGGGATACAGATTTTGCCACCGAAACGGCAGAACTGACACGCTGGCAGATTATCCAGCAGGCGAGTACTACGGTACTTAGCCAGGCAAATCAACGTCCACAAGCGGCATTGCAGCTACTGCAATAATCAGAGTGAACGCATGATGATGCTCAAGACTGTAAAAATGCGGGGGCAGACTGCAGTCGATAATCGAATAACGATGAGTAGAAAATAAGAAAAACGGTCGAGTTGCAATATGTGGGGGCAGACTGCAATCGACCGGTGAGTAGAGTGTTTTTTTGCAAGACAACGTGTTTAAGCAAACTAAATAAAAACCCTGGGGTTTTTGTGCTGTGCTAAAGCTGCTGACTGACAGGAATGAAGCCAGGAGGTAGTGAGAGGTATGAGGTCTGAACATCATACCTGCCGCCAGCAAGAGCTTTTGCTCAGTTTAGCGCTGCTTAACCAGGCATTTGCCAAGCAAAGCGTCAGTTTTTTATCACTGACGCAAAAGATAATGCATAGGCTGTGCCAACACGTTGAAGTGAATTTTAAACTGCGTTGATAACAACAAAAAATACAACGCTTACTTTAACTGTTAGGAGAAATCCATGAGTCTATACGTTAACACCAATGTGTCGTCGTTAAATGCACGCCGACAACTGTTTACCTCTTCAAATGGTCTGGATACCGCGTTTCAGCGTTTATCCTCGGGCTTTCGCATTAACTCTGCGGCGGACGATGCAGCAGGTTTGCAAATCTCAGACCGGATGACCAGCCAGATAATGGGTCTGGATCAAGCAGTACGTAACGCAAATGACGGGATTTCTCTGGCGCAAACCGCCGAAGGTGCAATGGCAGAAATTACTACCGCTTTGCAACGTATCCGGGTATTGGCCATTCAGTCTCAAAACGGTATTAACTCGTCGTCTGACCGCCTTGCACTGCAAAAAGAAGTGTCTGCGCTTAAATCTGAGATTTCACGAGTCGCTACCACAACACAGTTCGGTGGTGTCGATATTCTGACAGGTGGCTATTCAGCGGCCTTCCTGGTGGGGGCAAATGCCGGTCAAACTATCAGCGTTAATATTTCACGTAATGGTGGCTACGGGTTTTCGGGTCTTACCAATGGAACAGATTTAACGGTGGTATCAGCTTCTGGCGCTTCAGCAGCGTTAACTACCATCGATTCAGCAATCTCTATTATCGATGCGAAACGCGCGGATCTCGGTGCTATTCAAAACCGTTTCCAATCAACGATTCGAAACCTTAGCAGTATTTCTGAAAACGTCTCAGCGGCAAGATCTCGCATCAGAGATACAGATTTTGCCACCGAAACGGCACAACTTACCCGCTGGCAGATTATCCAGCAAGCAAGTACAACTGTGCTTTCACAGGCTAACCAACGACCGCAGGCAGCATTGTCGTTATTAGGCTAAACTTGAATACAAAGAGAGGGTGGAACTGAGAGGCCAACCCCAGCCAAGGATGGCGGCCGAAAGGCCACCAATAAAGGGAAGAAAACGCCGACTAACAGAACTGAGAGTGTAGAATTTAAGGTTGAGAGGCCAGTATATTTCTACTAATCCTGCCAGCCAGCAGAAACCGAATTTGCTCAAACTCCTAACGTGAGCAAGTTGGCCGGGTCGCCTTTTAGACCCGGCCTTTTTTATTCTTATCGCCGAATCATCACCAGTCAACTTACAGATTTCTATTATACAAATCCTGTGCCAACGTTTTTTTGACGCGTTAATATTTTTACTTTTTCTGCGTCTGTTTCTGTCCACACGCTGTTGCTTCGCATGACTGGCGGCTTTTTTCAGGCAATCACTAGTACACTTTGAGCAGAAAAATACGCCAAACATCCGGTTACTATCACGATGACTGAGTACTACATTTATCACTGCTAATGAACAGGCATTGCCACATGGCAAATATGAGCTGGTGATTTATTGCCGCTAATTGAATTACTTACTGTCTCAGCAAACACTTTTTTAATTACTTTATCGTTCCCACACCCATTGAATATTTACCCAGCATCAAGCTGCCTTGTTTATGCATTGATAATTTTACCAGGCTGATAATTGGATCGGCGATGTCGAAACACCAATTGCTTAAACGTGGTGTGCTGAATAAGCGCCAACAGAACAAGAAGAACAGACAGGTCACGCTGACGTCCAGCAACGTTGTTTTTGCGCATCCGCTCATTTAACAAAACATTTCGCGATAGCGTTTAAATGCTAATTGCACATTTTTTTTACCGGCATTTTAGGCGCTTTAGTGTGCAAAGATACAAAAAATAAAAGTTAAAATATCTTTTAAAACAATGCTTTAAAAATAATTTAAAAAAAGTGAGAAAAAAAACTAAAGAAACTCAAGGAATGGTCGATACCTATAGTTGAGGGGTAATTCATTCTATGAATTGCGTAGTTGCCGGAGGGCGCTACAAATATGAGGTGGTTTAGCTGGATATCAGTCCGCTGAATCAGGTACGTAAGGTTTCAGTTTAGCAGAATTCGCTGAATTCAACTAGCTGAAACCCCAGGAGGTTAGATAATGTCTTTATATGTAAATACAAACGTCTCGGCCCTGAATGCGCAGCGTCAGTTATTCGATGTCAGTAATAAACTAAGTACATCATTTGAGCGCTTGTCGTCAGGTTTCCGTATCAACAGTGCTGCTGATGACGCAGCGGGTCTGCAAATCTCAGATCGTCTGACTACGCAGGTTCAGGGTTTGAACCAGGCCGTACGTAACGCTAACGATGCTATTTCGTTAACGCAAACGGCGGAAGGTGCACTGTCAGAAGTAACGACCAGCTTACAGCGTATTCGTCAGTTGGCGGTTCAGTCTCAGAACGGTATCAACAGCTCCGCTGACCGTGTTGCACTGCAACAAGAAGTAACAGCATTGGTTGCAGAAATTTCTCGTGTATCTACAGATACCCAGTTCGCTGGTGTTGATTTGTTGAAAGGTGGTTTTTCTGCTGCGTTCCTCGTCGGTGCAAACGGTGGTCAAACAATTGGTGTAAACCTGTCTCGTTCAGGTGGCTTTGGCGCATCAGGTCTGGGGGTTGGGTCTGTTTCAGTATCATCTGTAACTGGCGCTACGTCAGCACTGACTGCAGTCGATAACGCAATTTCAGCTATCGGAGCACAACGTGCATCGTTAGGTGCCTTGCAAAACCGTTTCCAATCGACTATTCGTAACTTGAGCAGTGTTGCTGAAAACCTGTCAGGCGCACGTTCACGTATTCGTGATACTGACTTTGCTGCAGAAACTGCCGAATTAACTCGAAACCAGATTATTCAGCAGGCGTCTGTTTCTGTGCTGAGTCAGGCTAACCAGCGTCCACAGACAGCGTTATCGCTGCTGGGCTAAGGTAGCTAACCGGACACACTCCGGTAAAGCATATATAGAGTAAACGGGCATCTGCTTTTAGCAGGCCCGTTTTGGCGTTTGTAATCAGGGGGTTAATTGTGGAAATTTCAACGTCACAAATTGGCCAGAATTTTGCTGGTGTTAAGAACTCAAACGAGTTGCAGACTGATAAGTCGTTAGAACAGGTACGTCCTGAGGTTAACGTCGAACAGCAAAACCTGGAAAAAAATAGCACGCCTTCAGCAGAAGATATTCAAGCTAATTCAGATTCTGCCGATAACTTTCAAAGAGAGGGGCGTAGCCAGGACCTGGACATTGCAGTCGAGGAAATTCAGTCATTTTTGCAGGTACAAAACCGCAATCTTGCATTTTCTATCGACGACGATACCAAGCGGTCTGTGGTAACGGTTAAAGATTCTTCATCAGGTGATGTAATCAGACAAATACCATCAGATGAAGTGTTGAGGTTAGCGGAACGCATAAAAGATCTCCAGCAAGACATCGGAAGTAGCGTGGGGGTACTTTTAAACAAAGAAGTGTAGAGGTGAATCATGACAATTCAATCGTTAGGTGTTGGTTCCGGGCTTGCGCTTGACGACCTGGTCTCGCAATTGCTCGACGCTGAACGCGCGCCCAAAGAGGAGCGCCTGAATGCAAAAGAAGAGCAAATAGAAGCTGAGATCTCGGCGCTGGGCCAAATTAAATCGAAATTGTCAGACTTCAAGGATACGCTCGATGAAATGCGCCGTGATTCCGACATCAACGGCCGTGAGCCAACCATTACCCATCCATCGGAAGATTCTGAAATATTTACCGCTGAAGCGGCCAACTCTGCATTGCGCGGGTCTTATGAAATCGCGGTTACCCAGTTGGCTTCAGGAAGTCGTATTGAAACCGCAGACGCCGACTATGCCGGTAGTTCCGATGCGGTATTAACCGACGCCGCAGGTCCTGCCACCATGACGTTCAAAATTGACAACACTGGCGACAGCTTTACCGTGAGTGTGACTCAAAATATGACGCTGGCGCAGTTGCGTGAGGCAATTAACGACCACAGCGATAACTTCGGTGTGAACGCGAACATCATTGACACAGGTACTGCCGCCGGTGGAGCAAAACTCGTGTTTACCTCTACAACAACTGGGGCCGGGAACGACCTTAAGATTGTGAACGACGGTGATCGGGCTGAACTCGATAAACTGACAACAACCGATTCTACCGAAACCGCAACGTATCTGAGTGCCGTTAAATCGGCGGCGAATGCCAAAGCGACCATTGATGGTATTGCGGTTGAGAGTGAAACAAACAACTTTGAAAACACCATTCAAAACGTGTCTTTTGAAGCGACGAAAATTTCACCTCTGGATACCGACGGGATAACCCGAATGACGTCTACGCTGGAGATTGGTTACGATCGTGACGGTCTTGAGTCGAAAATCCGGGATTTTGTAGACAACTACAACAAAATCATCGACGAGATCAAAACACTGACTCGCTACGGTGAATCAGAGCTCGAAGAAGATGGCGCGCTGGCAGGTGATTCATTGCTTCGAGGGATCAGTAGTTCACTGGCCAGCATTGTTGGTTCGAGCGTTGATTCTTCGTCATTGGGCAGTCTGTTTTCGCTGGGTGTAGAGCTGGACTCTGACGGCAAATTAGAAATCGGTAGTCTCGATTTCGGGCTGGGTTCGGGTCAGGAGCGTTTGCAAGATGCACTTGACGATAACTTCGACGAAATCGCAAAGTTATTTACAGACGAAAACCAGGGTATCGCCACGCGTCTTTATGAAATCACTAAAGAGTACACGTCGTTCAGTGGATTAATTAGTTTGCGTGAACGTTCCGCTAAAGATGATCGCGATCAACTGAATGATGACCGCGAACGTTTCGAACTACGCATGACGAATTACGAGCAGATTCTGCGAGATAAATACCTTAACCTTGACCAAACCGTCGCAAAGCTGAATCAAACAGGTTCTGCTTTACTGGCTGCACTTGGTTAACGCTAGTGTATAGGAGTTAACATGGCACTTACTGGCATCAATGCATATCGAAAAGGCAATCTTAAACAAGACATTGCTAATGCAGATCCACACAAACTGACACTGATGCTGATGCAAGGCGCATTGGACCGCATCGCTTATGCAAAAGGCGCAATGGAGCGACGGGAATTTGAGCAAAAGGCACAGTTGATATCGCGTGTATCGGCAATTCTTATGAACCTGCGCGACACGCTGGATTTAGAAGTCGGCGGAGAGACGGCAGAAAATTTGTATGCGCTGTATGACTTTATGATAGAAAAACTAAATGAAGCCCATGCTAAGAACAGCTTGCAGATGCTCGATGAAGTGACTAACCTGTTAACACCCATTCGAGACGCTTGGTTACAAATTCCTGAGACGGCTAAGCAGGAAGCCTTTGAAGCCCAGCGTCAGAAACGTGAAGCTGTGTGAGCGAAAACAATCTGAATCATGAGTTAACGCCCGATAACCTTCGGGCGTTAAACGCCAAAATTTGTGAATGTATTGCAAAGCCCGATGAACCATCGGGCTTTGAGCTTTTTAATGCGCTGATAACGGAGCGCGATGTCCTCATCCAGGGTATCCTCGCCAGCGAGGACACTGAATTTGTGAAGAAATTTGCCGAACTGGAGTTGGTCGTCAATAATGAACTTAAGGGGATGGCGCAATCCTTGCTAAAGTCTGCTAAAGATGATGTTAGTCGCTTTATTCGAAGTCAGGCCGCAATTAAAAAGTATAAATAGGTATGCTAAAAGACATACAGCTACACGTAGAGCAGGACGAAGCTCTGCAACATGCTATAGAGCAATCTACCGCTCCCGAGATTAACCGGCGGGTGCTGGATAATTCTATTTCATTTCAACATGTTATCCCTACTGTTTATCAGCAGATTCGAACCAATCAAAGCAGAAATGCGTCGATATTTTGTAACCGGGCCGGTGAATTAAATATATTCGATTACCGGGCCGGAGGCGTATTGTATGGTTTGCACCCGCGTCAGGAGATTGACAGGCAGTTAGCGTCGTATGTGCGCCATCCTGTCAAAATATCGTTAGCCGAACACGGTGAAAGTACGCGAAACGACGCGGAAATACTTAAGGGTGTCGACAGTCCGGTAGACACTCATCGCGCCAACAACCAGCCGCTTCCACCCAATATTAACGTGATGGTGGTGTTTGGTATCGGCCTTGGTTACCACATCGCCGAATTAATCGAACGCTTTTCTATTAAACACCTTATCGTTTACGAACCGGAGTTTGCTTATTTTCGCTGTTCGCTGTCGGCTACGTCCTGGAAGCAAATCCTGAATACTGCAAGCAAGAAAGGGACAGCGCTGTATTTGCAGCTTGAACAGGATGGTTCCAGATTTACCGATGATTTACAGGAACTGGCTGCCAATGTTGAGGTGGATGAGGTGTTTTTATACCGTCACTACAACGATCCAATCTTTAATCAGTTGGAAGAAGCGAGTTGTAAACTCAGTTGGCCTGAGTTGTGTAAATGGTTGCCAAAACACGCATCTCAGTTAGCAATTACCGATTACGTCTCGCCATGGACACACGTTGTTGAAGACGAACAATGGCGTAAGGATTATCTCGACCACGCACGTTTCGAGAAAAACCTGCAAGCGTTTAAACATTTCTTGCCGGCGCTTTACAAAGAATTCAGTGACTACGAACCGGTGAAGTGGATGCCATTGGGCAATGCCAGTGGTGAGGTCAATGTGTTTTACCGGCCAAACGCCATCCCGTTTTACAGCGATAGTCCTAAAGATGACTGTGAAATTACCGTCGATGCGTTTTCTGAACGTCCCAACAAAGACGGTCTGGTACTTGGGTACCGGGGGAAAAAACTGAAGCCCTATTTGCATTACCAGATGGTAAATAAGGCCGAGAAGATCCTCGACAATCTGGAAGGCTCAAAAAGTAACTTACCTGAAACTATCCGATGCATGATTATGTTTGGCCTTGGCGTGGGTTACCAGCTTGAGACACTTTCCAACACCCACAACATTGAAAAACTGTTTGTGTGTGAACCGAATCGGGATTATTTCTACGCTTCTTTATTCGCTATAGACTGGGACGGGATCCTGACCCGTTTCGACGACTTGAATGCGCGTATTTATATCAATGTGGGCGACGATGGTAGCAATATCATCGAAGATTTACTGACGCAGTTTCATTCTATTGGCCCTTATGTGCTGGCGAATTCCTATTTCTTCCAGAGTTACCACAATGCGCTGCTGACAAATGCGATAGTGCAATTGCGTGAACAGCTAAAAGTCATTGTTGCGATGGGCGATTTTTTCGATCATGCGAAATACGGTGTGGCGCACACAACCTGGAGCGTGGAGCAGGGCATTCCTTACCTGAAAAAACGTGCCGATAAACTGTTGAGTTGGGACCATAAAAACACGCCGGTATTTATTGTCGGCAACGGCCCCTCACTGGATGGGTTAATCAGTACAATCAAAGAGTACCAGCGCAGCGCTATTGTCATTAGTTGCGGAACAGCGCTACAGACGTTACATCGCCACGGTATAAAACCAGACTTCCATGCTGAAATTGAAGCGAATCGTTCCACATTTGACTGGGCTGTCAGGATCGGTGATTTGGACTACCTGAAGCAGATCACCCTGATAAGCTGCAATGGTATTCACCCTGACACATGCGGACTGTACAAAGATGTTTTGCTGGTGTTGAAAGAAGGCGAGTCTTCAACGGTATCCCTGACAGAACTGTTCGGCAAACAGCATCCGTTTGAGATTGTTAGCCATGCTTATCCAACAGTCACCAATTTTGTTGCAAACTTCTGTCGTTCACTGGGCATGCAGCAATGGTATTTGCTTGGTGTAGATATGGGGTTTGTAGATCCGGAATATCATCATTCGAAGTCGTCAGGTTATTACACAGAGAAAGGCGAAGAGCGATACAGCTACCAGGAAGACAATGACACCAGCATAGTGACCGAAGGAAACTTTCGGGCCACGGTGAGAACCAAATATGAATTTCGCGTCTCAAAACGGGTCCTTGAGCAAACGTTGCCCAAGCAGGCCGCGGTCTATAATCTGAATGACGGGGCCAAAATTAATGGCGCTGAGCCGCTGCGAAAAGACAATATTATTGTCTTGAATGACGAATCAGCTAAACAAGCGGCGTTAACGCACATACGCAACACCTGTTTTACTGATATTGACCGGCAAAGTTTTGTTACGCGTTGGCGTGACCGCTATGACCCACTGGTTCTGGTGAGTGAGCTTAAAGCGTTGATTGCGTTAGTTGAAGAACCGGTTGAGGATCGCTCAGCGGCGGAATCGTTTGCAGATCGTCAGCGTACCTATCTGGTGGATTCACTTCTCCGACGTAAGTCACTGTTGTTCTACTACCTTAATGGCACAATGAATTTCGTAAACAGTGCGCTCATAAAAGCGTGCAGCGTGAGTGATGACGACGACATGCTCAGCGCCTTCAATGAACTTAAAGCACTCTGGCTGGATCTGCTCTTAAACATTGCCAGTATTGCCGAATTTGATAACGCCGGGTTCGACTTTATTTCGAGTTTCGAAATGGAACGTCGCCGACTCTTCATGGCGCTTAGCAACCAGCATGATGAGTTCGCTTACAAGAACATAAACGCAAGCGACGATCAGGCTGCTGCAATGGCCGACGCGCTTGGCGTCTTACAAGTAGAAAAAGCAATCAACAACACAACTGGCACAAAGCGGTATTCGTTACACTGGATGAATGAGAAGCGCTTGCCAGTTCAAACCGATGAGCCTGCTATCGCAATTGTCAGTGACAAAGAAGTCTTTGAGTTCGCCTGGTCGCAACCACTGACAATGCCCGTATTGTATCTACCCGGTGATTTCCGCATACCCAATGATTCACCTAATTGCCAGGATGTTCACCGAGCATTTATGGCCAGTATTGCCGTAACCGGCTCACGCCAGTTCAAATTGTTTTTGCCGAAATTAATTCTGACTGAGAGCGATCAGGTAGAAAGATACTATGATATTGAATTAATTAAGCATTTAATTGCTTATGATTGTGGTAACTTTATCGGCTTTGCTGATTCCCCCATCCACGTTAATGAGTTAACGTTTGGTGAAGGCACGCGCGCGCGCTTTATAAGTCATCCTATCGACGACGCAGATATTGTGCAGTTCTGGCACACCGCTGATGAGATAACGGAAATAAAGCGATTTAAAATAAGTAAATTTAACGCATTGGCGGTGACACTATGAGCGTATTCGACAATCG
>MDTG01434670.1_pt1 | contig 66158 bp, 58 predicted proteins | sample 811421 | NCBI WGS metagenome assembly MDTG01 (sample SAMN05326645, study PRJNA326480) | marine metagenome | isolation source: seawater | place: Pacific Ocean: South East | collected 2011
AGATTTACTCTTTTGTTTGATCTGTTTGCGACCTTTTCTTACAAGCTGTTGAATCGTTGGCATACGTACCTTTTGATTTCTAGTTTATTCCAATAATCAGTTACCCATTTTTAAGGGACTGCAAATGTAGTGATATTATCTCCAGAACCAAACCCCGGCGGATTAAAATAATCGGCTCTTTTTGAAATAATTCCGTAGGGTGTTGAAAAGAGGTCAAAAATTATCCGTTTAGGAGATAACTTATACTTGGTTTAAACTTGTAGAAAGGTACCTTTGTTGACTGTCCAATTTAACAGCATTCCCTTTGGCACATTTTCTGAATCAATTAAACGATGCTCAGCGCAAAGCGGCCGAGCAAACTGAGGGACCCATAATGGTCATAGCCGGCGCTGGATCTGGGAAAACGCGGGTTCTGACATACAGGATTGCGTACCTTCTTGAGAAAGATGTCGATGCCTTCAATATTCTCGCGCTGACCTTTACCAATAAGGCTGCGCGTGAAATGAAAGAACGTATTGGGAAGCTTGTTGGACAAGGAGAGGCCAAGAACCTTTGGATGGGGACTTTTCACAGCATTTTCGCGCGCATCCTGCGCATCGAAGGTGAAAAGTTAGGGTATCCACAGAATTTCACTATATACGATGCAGAAGACAGTAAAAAGGTTATCTCAAAAATAATTAAGGAGAAGAACTTTGATAAGGACATTTACAAGGCGAAATCCGTCTTTGGTCGAATATCATCACTTAAAAACAACCTCATTACACCCAAAGCTTACTTTCAAAATGGGGAACTTCAAGCACAAGATAGTTCGGCAAAAATGCCCATGCTTGGAGAGATTTACAAGGCGTATACTGAGCGGTGTTTTCGAGCACGATGTATGGACTTTGATGACCTACTCTTAAGGACCAACGAACTGCTGTATAAATTCCCTGATGTGCTCGCGAAATACCAAAACAGATTCAAGTACATTTTGGTGGATGAGTACCAAGATACCAACCATAGTCAGTATCTCATTGTTAAAGCGCTTGCTGCGAAATATGAGAATATCTGTATCGTTGGAGATGATGCACAGTCCATTTATGCATTTCGCGGTGCCAACATTCGCAATATCCTGAACTTCCAAAAAGACTATCCGGAAACCAAGCTCTTTAAATTGGAACAGAATTATCGTTCTACCAATAACATTGTACAGGCGGCAAACAGCGTCATTGAAAAAAATAAAGACCAAATACGGAAGAATGTTTGGACTCAAAATAGTAGTGGAGAGAAGATCATTGTTCACAAGAGTATTTCCGATACTGATGAAGGCAACTATGTCGCCACCAATGTTTGGCAGACTGCAATGAATGAGGGCGCCAAGCACGACGACTTTTGTATTCTTTACCGTACAAATGCGCAAAGTCGAAGTTTTGAGGATGCCTTGCGAAAGAAAAACATCCCGTACAAGATTTATGGAGGATTGAGCTTTTACCAGCGGAAAGAAATTAAAGACGTTTTGGCCTATTTGAGGCTAGTAATTAACCCAAAAGATGAAGAAGCGTTCCGTAGGGTAATCAATTACCCTGCAAGGGGTATCGGCGCTACAACTCTGGCTAAATTAACCTTGGCTGCAGAAGCACAAGGTACTTCACTTTGGGAGGTGTGCGAACGATTGCAAAGTATTCCAACAGGACTAAATAAATCCACTCAAAATAAGATTAGTGATTTCGCTATTCTAATAAATTCATTTGCGGTTTTAGCAAAACAGCACGATGCTTTTGATGTCGTAGTCCATATTGCTAAGAGTGTTGGGCTAATTAAAGTACTTGGTGAAGACAAGACTCCGGAGGGTGTGACTCGCTATGAAAACGTTCAAGAATTACTGAACGGAATTAAAGACTTCACTGAACAGCAAAAGGAATTGGCCGAGGGCAATCCTTCACTTTCAAATTTCCTCTCGGATGTAGCACTATCAACAGACCGCGATAATGAGGTAGACAACGAGACTCCAAAAGTAAGTATGATGACGATACACTTGGCAAAGGGGTTGGAGTTCCCTTATGTATATATCGTTGGTCTTGAAGAAAATCTGTTTCCAAGCATAATGGGCAGCGGCAGCAGAAGCGAGCTTGAAGAAGAGCGTCGACTCTTTTACGTTGCTTTGACTCGCGCTGAAAAACGTGCGCATTTAACCTATGCGCATACTAGATACCGATGGGGAAAGCTTATCGATTGTGAACCTTCGCGTTTTATTGATGAGATAGATGAAAAATATCTAGAAATCAAGACTCCGGAATTTTCTCCAACGAGTTTCAGCTCTCCTGCTCTGAATAATGCCTTCGGCGCACCTGCTAGCGAAAGTAGTAGTAGAAATACTGTGTTTATTGAGAAAAAGACCAGTTGGGGTAAACCTACTAGCACTCGTAAAAAGAGCGCCTACATTGGGCCGGATGCGGGTGGCTTAAAAAAGCCTACCTTGAGGGGCAAAACGCTCACCCCGATAAATAATACTAGTGCAGGCACAATGAGTGGTTATTTCCTAAAGCCACATGAATTGAGCGAAGGCAAACGTGTAGTCCACGGACGTTTTGGTCTGGGGACTGTAGTACGTATGGAAGGCAAAGGCGCAGATGCCAAAGCCATCATCAACTTCGACAATGCTGGAGAAAAAAGATTGTTACTAAAATTCGCTAAGGTCAGCGCGGTCTAAGTGAAGATTTTAAGTTATTAAGACTATGGAATATAATACGGACAGAACCCAACTTAAAATACCAGAGTACGGACGAAACGTACAGCGTATGGTTGACTACTGTTTGACTATCGAAGACAAAGAGCACCGCAGTAAGGTGGCGCAGAGTATCATTGATGTGATTGGGAATTTGAATCCGGCTATCCGCGATGCTCCAGATTACGCGCACAAGCTGTGGGACCATTTATTCATTATGTCCGATTTTGAATTGGACGTAGATAGCCCATACCCTATCCCAACTGCGGAAAGCTTTATTGGACTTCCAGATGAAGTAACCTATCCAAAAAAATCACGTCGTTTCCGACACTACGGCTCGATTGTCAAGAATATGATTGGTCATGCCTTGCAACTCGAAGAGGGGGAGGAAAGAGAAGCGTTAGTTTACGGCATCGCCTACGCGATGAAACGTAATTACCTTAAATACAATAAAGACACAGTGAGCGATGCGACCATCCTCGGCGATCTAGCTGAAATGTCCGAAGAAAAATTGAAACTTGGTGAGTTCGATCTGCCTCACGAGAAAGCCTTTGGTATTACTCAATCTGAGCGCAAGCAGAGCCAAAACAACCGGAAAAAGAAAAACAAGAAAAGGAGATACTAATTCATGGGAACATTTAAGATTACCGGAGGAAAAAAACTCAACGGAACCATCACGCCTCAAGGGGCAAAAAATGAAACCTTACAGATTCTCTGTGCAGTCTTACTGACCCCCGAGGAAGTTCGTATCACCAACATACCGGATATAGTTGACGTCAATAAGTTGATTGATCTCTTGGGTGATTTAGGAGTTTACGTAAAGAAAAACGGACATGGCGATTACACCTTCAAGGCAGAAAATATAAATCTCGATTACCTAACGTCAGATACTTTTAAGCAGAAGGGTGCAAGTCTTCGTGGTTCCATTATGATTGTGGGGCCATTACTTGCTCGATTTGGCAAGGCTTATATTCCGAAACCGGGCGGCGATAAAATCGGTCGTAGAAGATTAGATACACATTTTTTAGGCTTCGAGAAGTTGGGTGCAAAATTCAACTACGATAGCAAAGACAGTTTTTACAGTGTAGATGCTTCACAGCTTACAGGAACTTTCATGCTCCTAGATGAAGCGTCTGTGACTGGTACTGCTAACGTAGTAATGGCGGCCGTGATGGCGAAGGGCAAAACCACCATCTATAATGCAGCTTGTGAGCCGTATTTACAGCAACTGTGTAAAATGCTCGTACGTATGGGTGCAAAGATAGACGGTATCGGCTCCAATATGCTCTATATTGAAGGTGTGGCAGATTTTAGTGGAACGCATCACCGCATTCTACCTGATATGATTGAGATCGGCTCTTGGATTGGCCTAGCAGCCATAACAGGATCAGACATTACCATCAAAGATGTAAGTTATCCAGACCTCGGTATTATCCCTAATGTTTTCCGCCGATTGGGTATTCATACAGAATTAATTGGAGACGACTTGCGTGTTCCATCCCACAACTATTATGAGATAGAAAGCTTTATAGACGGATCCATCATGACCATAGCAGATGCGCCGTGGCCAGGATTCACTCCTGACCTGTTAAGCATCATTTTGGTCACTGCTACCCAAGCGAGGGGATCCGTATTAATCCACCAAAAGATGTTCGAATCGCGCTTGTTCTTCACCGATAAGTTGATCGATATGGGGGCACAGATCATTCTGTGTGACCCCCACCGTGCGACAGTTATTGGTCTTGATAAACAAAGTCCTTTGCGCGCCACGACAATGACGTCACCAGATATCCGTGCAGGAGTTAGTTTGCTCATCGCGGCATTGAGCGCAGAAGGAACTTCGACCATTCATAATATTAATCAAATTGATAGAGGCTACGAGAATATTGACGGTCGATTGAAAGCACTTGGAGCTGAGATTGTTAGATTGTAATCACTTAAAGCACCAAAAACATAATGAAAAAACTATCCCTAATTATTGGCAGCTTCTCGTTGCTTTTAACTGCAGCTGTTCTAACCAGTGCTCAAAGCAATTACAGCGATACCATAGCCGAGCCAGCCGAGCAAATGAGCACATTGAATATTGGCGCTCAGGCGCCTGAGATAGCTATGCGTGATCCTCAAGGAAACATTCGTAAACTCTCAGATTTAAAAGGGAAGATTGTTCTTATCGACTTCTGGGCCTCTTGGTGTCGACCTTGTCGTATCGAGAACCCGAATGTCGTTCGTACCTATAGACAATACAAAGACGCCGCCTTTAAAAACGGGGATGGATTTGAAGTTTTCTCGGTAAGTCTAGATCGTGACAAATCAGCTTGGGAAAATGGAATAGCGCAGGATAAACTTGTATGGAAAAATCACGTAAGCGATCTCCAATTTTGGAGAAATACTGCAGCACGTACTTACAATGTGAATTCTATTCCAGCGACCTTCTTAATTGACGGTGACGGTATCATCATTAAAAGAAATTTAAGAGGTAAAGCATTAGAAAACACCTTAGCTTCTTTGAAGCGCTAAGATATTTTAGCTTCAATATCAAATTACGGGCGCCGGTGATGCCGGCGTTCTTTATTATACTGTATCAAGTGCACCGCTGACAGCTTGTCAGCGGTGCGCTTAATGGCGAACATTTTGCAGTGGTATTGAGGAAATAGCCCTAAATTCTAGATAAATGTCAGAAAAAGAAGAAACCACAGGCGAAGAATTGCACGAAGAAAACAATGTAGACCAAAGTACTGAAAGCACGGATAATACTACCGTTGAGCAAGATCCGGTGGCTAACCTTGAAGACGAAGTCAAAGACTTAAAAGACCAGAATTTGCGTTTGTATGCAGAATTCGAAAACTTTCGTAAAAGAACAGCCAAAGAGCGTTTGGAGCTGATGGAGAGTGCAAATAAAGACACTTTAACAGCATTGCTGCCAGTTCTTGACGATTTCGAAAGAGCCTTGAAAAACACCGAAGAAACAGAAGCCAACAAAGCTGTTTTTGGTGGGTTAAAGTTGATTCAGAATAAGCTCATAGATACACTTAAGGGCAAAGGTCTGAATGCGATGCAAAGCACCATCGGTAAAAATTTCGATGTAGAAAAAATGGAAGCTATTACGCAAATTCCTGCGCCAACACCAGATATGGACGGTAAGGTGATAGATGAATTGGAGAAAGGATACAAAATTGGCGATAAAGTGATTCGTTTCGCCAAGGTAGTAGTAGGTAAAGGAGTATAAGATGGCAAAACGCGATTTCTACGATGTATTAGGTGTGAGTAAGAGCTCGAGCCAGGATGACATTAAAAAAGCTTACCGAAAGGTGGCCTTGAAGTACCACCCGGATAGAAACCCTAACGACAAGGAGGCTGAGGAAAAATTCAAAGAAGCTGCAGAGGCTTACGACGTGCTTGGCAACGAAGAAAAGCGACGTAAATATGATCAGTTTGGTCACCAAGCATTTGGTGGAGGTGCTAGTGGAGGTGGCTTCCACGGTAATATGAACGACATTTTCGACATGTTTGGAGACATCTTCGGAGGTGGCGGCGGTGGCTTTGGAGGGTTTGGCGGCGGTGGCCAAAGACGTCAAACCAAAGGTTCCAATTTGCGTATCAAAGTAAAACTTACCTTGGAAGAAATTGCAGAAGGTGTTGAAAAAAAGATCAAGATTCGTCGTGCTCAAGTAGCCGATGGAGTGACATTTAAAACATGTACCATTTGTAACGGTGCTGGTCAAGTACAGCAAGTAACTAATACAATTTTGGGCCAGATGCGCACCGCAGCAACCTGTTCTACCTGTAACGGTGTAGGGAAGATTGTAGACCAAAAACCGAGTGGCATTGGTTCAGACGGACTCGAGCGCAAAGAGGAAGTTGTTGCTGTAAAGATTCCTGCTGGTGTGCAGGACGGTATGCAATTACGTGTTGGGGGTAAAGGGAACGACGCCATAGGCGGTGTTCCAGGAGACCTGATTGTGCTTATTGAAGAACTACCTCACGAATCACTAACTAGAGATGGTGAAAATTTGCACTACGAATTAACAATGAGCTTCCCTGAGGCAGCTCTGGGTACAAGTGTTGAGATCCCTACCGTGAGCGGCGTTGTGAAGATTAATATCGACAAGGGAACACAACCTGGAAAAATTCTTCGATTAAAGAACAAAGGCCTACCAAGTGTTCAGGGATATGGCCGCGGAGATCAGCTCATTCATATAAACGTTTGGGTGCCTAAAAACCTGAGCAATGACGAAAAGAAAACATTAGAAAAGTTAATAGAGAGCAAGAACTTTGAACCCAATCCAGGAAAGTCTGATAAGGGCTTCTTCGATAGAGTCAAAGAGATGTTCTCTTAACCGAGTAATTTATATCTTCAACTACTATCCTATGCGACGGTAGTTTTTTAAGGCCCCTACTTAAACCAAGATGCCAAGCACAACAATGAACGTATGATAAGATCTGAAAATGTCACCAAACAATATGGGGCGAAGGTCGCGCTGGGCGGAATTAATATGAACATACCCAAGGGAAGTATTTACGGACTACTTGGCCCAAACGGCGCAGGAAAGACTTCTTTTATTCGCATCATGAACCAAATTACAGCTCCAGACAGCGGTAATGTCTACTTTGGTCATCGAGAGCTAGAACCCAGCGATATTGCTCGCATCGGTTATCTCCCTGAAGAGCGCGGCCTCTACAAAAAGATGAAAGTGGGTGAACAGGTGCTATACCTCGCCAAGCTAAAAGGGTTGAGTGCAGCGGAAGCGAAAAGCAGAGCGAAGGAATGGTTCATTCGCTTGGAGATGGAAAGTTTTTGGGAAAATAAGGTTGAGGATTTGAGTAAGGGTATGGCACAAAAGGTGCAGTTTGTCACTACAGTGCTTCACAAACCTGAATTGTTAATATTTGATGAGCCGTTTACTGGCTTTGATCCTATCAATACTAATCTCATAAAAAAAGAAATAAAACGCTTGAATAAAGAGGGTGCAACGGTCATTTTCTCTACCCACCGAATGGAAAGCGTAGAAGAAATATGTGATTACATTGGATTAATCAACTATGGAGAAGTTATGGTCGAGGGCCCATTGCTAGACATCCGTCGCCATTATATGAACGGGACCTATGCCTTCACTACAAAGACTGAACAGCCCTTCACTGGTATGAATATTTTGTCTCGAGACCATCAACATACTGGACATACAATAACGATTAAATCGGATCAATATCCCAGGGATATTATTCAACAGTTAGCCGACAGTAACGAGCTACTAGGATTTGAAGAAGTACTGCCTAGCGTGAGCGAGATCTTCATAGATATTGTACAAAACGGACCTAAACCTAAAACTTATGAATAGCCCTATCCTACTGATTATTCAGCGTGAGTTTTTGACTCGTATTCGTAAGAAGACCTTCCTATTAATGACGTTGCTTGCACCCGTATTATTAGCCGCGGCCATGATTGTCCCTAGCCTTTTAGCGTCAATGCCCGAAGATGATAAAATGATTCTTGTTTTGGACGAACCTTCGATACTATTACCCGAAACAGGTACTGAGCAATTTAAATTAGAGTATTTGAATCCAGGCGAATTCAATCTTGAATTAGCCAAGCAATTCCTAAGAGAAAGTGATAAAGACGCACTATTGTATATCCCTTCAGGTAACGGTTGGGACCCTGATTTAATTAAGAAAAATATACTACTCTACGGCAAGGAAGATATTGGCATAGACCTTCAACGCTTTATTGAACGACAGCTTGAAGAGAAGATTAACAATCAAAAGCTCATTCAGCAAGGGGTAGATCCCAAAGTAGTTACACAAACGAAAACGCAGGTGAGTGTGAAGAGCTTCACTTTGGGCGAAGAAGACGGGAACGATGAAACCAGTGCTACCCCGCTAAAAATGGGATTGGGTTATATCTCCGGTATCTTGATTTATTTCTTCATCTTTTTCTACGCCGTTCAGGTGATGCGCGGGGTGATTGAGGAAAAGACGAGTCGTATTGTTGAAGTAATTATCTCAAGCGTTCGTCCGCGTCAACTGATGATGGGTAAAATCCTCGGTATCGGTTTAGTCGGTGTGGTCCAATTCCTTATTTGGGTGGTCCTTTCAGGAACTATCTACACAGTGGTAAGCACATTTATATATCCGGAAATTTTCGCGCAACAAGTGTCAGTGGGAACTGACGCACCAAATCTTAGTCAAGTCGACCAAAGCAACATATTTAACATGATATACAGCATCAACTTCCCTTTGGTTTTGGGTGGTTTTGTGTTCTATTTCTTTGGAGGCTATTTCCTATACAGTGCGCTTTTCGCGGCACTTGGTTCGGCTATCGACCAGGAAGCAGATAGCCAGCAATTCATGTTGCCTGTAACCGCTCCGATGATTATTGCCATTAGTACCGCTATGAATATTGTTCAAGATCCAAATGGGCCTATCGCATTCTGGATGAGTATGATTCCACTGACCTCTCCAATCTCTATGATGGTCCGTATCCCCTTCGGCGTTCCGGTGTGGCAAATGGCGTTGAGTGCCTCTTTATTGGTAGGTACATTTTTTGGCGTGGTCGCACTTGCAGGAAAAATCTATAGAGTCGGTATATTGATGTATGGTAAAAAGGTGACCTGGAAAGAATTATATAAATGGTTGAAGTACTAGAAAATATCCAACAATGGTTTACTGAATTCTTGAGCTACAGGATTTGGGCGAACGATTTTTTCAGACTCTCGGTGAAGAGCCTGCTTCAGGTGCTGTTGCTTTTGGCTTCTGCCCGTTATGGATTTTGGCTACTCAACCGGATCATAATGCGCAGCAAGGGTGGAGAACAATATTATGAAGGAAGACGCTACACCATCTTGCAAATTTCTAAATACATAATCTACACCGTAGTCATTGTCGTGGCCCTGGAGACTGTTGGGGTTAAAGTCACCGCACTACTTGCAGCATCTACTGCACTATTTGTTGGATTGGGCCTTGGTCTACAAGATGCCTTCAAGGATCTGAGTTCAGGAGTAATCATACTGGTTGAGCGCACCCTAAGTGTTGGTGATATTATCCAATTAGAAAATCAGATTGGAAAGGTTGAAGCTGTTGGACTGCGCACAACAACCGTTCGTACTCGTGATGATATTTTAATCATTGTTCCTAATTCAAAATTAACCAACGAAACTGTGATTAACCTCACTCACAGTGAAGAGACCACGCGCTTTTCACTTACAGTTAGCGTGGCCTTTGGTAGCGATACACAAAAAGTAGCGAAGATCTTATACGATATTGCAGCAAACCATCCACAGGCTGATGATAAAGAGGAACCCCTTGTTCTTTTAAAGGACTTTGGCGACAGTGCATTAATTATGGAATTGAACTTTTACACTAGAGACCTATTCTTTATAGAGCAAATCAAGAGCGACCTAAGATTTGCTATTGACAAAGAGTTCTTCGAGAACCAGATTATCATCCCATTTCCACAGCGTACCGTATGGAAAGGTCCCGAACGCGTTACTCAGTTTGGAAATGGTATTGTTGGTGCTGGAGAGATTATGCCCGACGAAGACAACGAAAGCGAAAACGGAGCCGTTTAAAGAATTACTATGAGTAAAATACTTTTGATTGAAGACGAGGTAGCCATTCGCCGAGTACTGAAGAAAATTCTACTCGAAGAGGACGCTAACCACTCCATCCATGAGGCGGAAGATGGAAAACAAGGTATCGAATCTTTCGGTGAAGGGAATTGGGACTTAGTCTTTTGTGATATTAAAATGCCCCACAAAGACGGCGTCGAAGTACTTGAAAAGATGACGAGCGTGAATCCTGATGTTCCCATCATTATGATTTCTGGTCACGGCGATATCAATACTGCGGTCGATTGCTTAAAAAAAGGCGCGTACGATTATCTCCCTAAACCCCCAGATCTCAATCGTTTATTGAGTACCGTTAGAAATGCACTGACTCAAAAAGAATTGGTCAGTGAAGTAAAGACCTTGAAAAAGCGCGTCAGCAAAAAGTATAAGATGATTGGTCAAAGTGCCAGTATGGATGAGCTGCGCGATATCATAGCCAAGGTTGCCCCATCAGAGGCACGCGTTCTAATTACTGGGCCTAACGGTTCGGGTAAAGAACTTGTTGCCCACCAGATTCACGAGCAGAGCCAGCGCAGCAAGAATACGATGATCGAAGTGAACTGTGCAGCTATCCCTGGAGAGCTCATTGAAAGCGAACTCTTTGGACATAAAAAAGGTGCCTTCACCGGTGCTCAGAAAGACCGCAAGGGAAAATTTGAGTTGGCCAATGGGGGTACATTATTTTTAGACGAGATAGGGGATATGAGCCTAAGTGCGCAGGCCAAAGTGCTGCGTGCACTGCAGGAGCATAAAATCACTCCAGTTGGTGGGGATAAAAGCATCAAAGTAGATGTTCGCGTACTCGCCGCGACCAACAAGGACTTGCGCAAGATGATCGAAGAGGGAAAATTCCGAGAGGATTTATACCACAGATTGGGCGTAATCGTTTTAGATGTTCCTGGACTCAACGCGCGTCGTGATGATATACCATTACTTGCCAACCATTTCCTGAAGGCTATCGGAGAGGAATACGGTACTTCTCCCAAGGAGATTGATGCACAAGCCATTGTCGCCCTTCAAGACTACGATTGGACTGGTAATGTCCGCGAATTCCGTAACGTCATGGAGCGACTCCATATTTTAAGTGGAAATCCAATAAGCAAATCTTGCGTAGATAAATTCGCGAGGAAATAAGCGTACTTTTACTTCAAATAAAGAAGCAAATGAGTTTCCCAAAATTCCTTGTCGCAGACAATACAGATAGCTTAGATGCTATCTTCATAGTTCACACTGAATTTCCAGCATTCATACTCAATCTAGAAAATGATGAAGTAAAGTGGTTGGACGATATCAGCGATGAAAACCAAGGTGATCTAACGAAAACCCTAGAAAGCCTTATCTCTGAGGCCGAGGATTTCTACCAACGTGAAGTGGACCGCTATAACCTCTAATGGTCTACCGCTGGAGCACATACAGTCAGCAATATAAAATCAGCCTCACCCTAGCGTATCCCGTTGTCATTGGACAACTGGGACAAATTATGGTGAGCGTGGCCGATTCTATTATGGTCGGAAAATTCCTCGGAACCATACCACTGGCGGCCATTAGTCTTGCCGTATCCGTGCTTATCATCCCCATGGTATTTGCAATTGGTGTTGCCTATGGACTTACTCCCTTAGTAGCGGGTGCTGACGGTGAAGAGAACCCTGCAGCGGCGACCAAATACTTCAAAAATGGTCTTGTTTTAAATAGCATCTTAGGTCTACTGATCTATGGGTTCATTGCCCTCTTCGCAGAAGGAGCGTACCTACTTGGCCAAGACGAGCGCGTAGTTTCACAAGCCCTACCCTATATCCATGTGGTCGGATTTTCCATTGTGCCCATGATGAGCTTCTTTGCCTTCAAGCAATTTGCAGAAGGATTGAGCGACACCAAGGCCGCAATGCGTGTGAGCTTGGCAGCCAACTTTTTGAATGTACTCTTGAACTATCCCCTTATTACGGGCTGGGGACCGTTCCCGGAACTGGGTCTAATGGGTGCTGCTGTGAGTACCCTAGTGACTCGATTCCTTATGCTCGGTGGAATGGCAATATACATCCGTAAGCAAGGAAAATTCGCTCTCTATTGGTCCTTCTGGCGTAGTTCAGCGGCAGATTGGCCAACCATTAAGGAAATTTTAAATATTGGTGTTCCTAGCGGACTACAATACGTTTTTGAGGCCGGTGCATTTGCAATGAGCGGCGTCATTGTGGGTATGATTGGCCCCGTGCAACAAGCCGCCCACCAGATTGCGTTAAATATTGCATCAGTGAGTTACATGATGGTCAGCGGCCTTGGTGCTGCAGCAACTATCCGTATGGGAAACCAATTGGGTCGGAAGGATTACCCTATGTTGCGCCTTGCAGGTCAGAGCCTGTTTCACTTGACCTTCTTCTTTATGCTAGTCACTATGACCCTACTCATTCTCTTGCAAAACTTCCTGCCGCAGTTCTATAGCTCAGACCCTGAGGTACTTCAATACTCAGCAGCGCTAATGGTTGCAGCCGGGATTTTCCAGATGCCAGACGGTATGCAAGCCACTGCGCTCGGCGCCTTGCGCGGGATTAAGGATATGAGCATACCTACCATCGTTGCATTTATTGCCTACTGGGTGATTGCCGTTCCGCTCTGTTACTTCTTGGGTGTTCACCTCGAGAAAGGACCGATTGGGGTTTGGATGGGACTTACTGTCGGCCTAGTACTAGCTTCCATAGCCCTTTATTGGCGATTCAGACACAAAACCCTTCGTATGCATTAAGCGGTAATACCTGCCCGCTTCAACAGTGCATCCACTTTTGGATCCCGTCCTCTAAATTTTTTAAAGAGCTCGTCCGGCGCCACTGTTCCTCCACTAGAGAGAACCTGCGCAAAACCCTCGGCTGCCGCCTCACTGAAGATTCCCTCCTCCTTGAAACGTTCAAAGGCATCGGCATCTAAAACCTCGGACCATTTGTAGCTATAGTATCCGGCACTGTACCCTCCTTGGAAAATATGACTGAATGCGGTAGACGACAATATTCCATCAACAGGTGAGAAGAGCTGTGTATCTGCTGTTGCCGAGCGCTCAAAATTGGCCACAGTAGCTTCCATTGGTTCAGTGAGGCCGTGGTAGGTCATATCTAGGTACCCAAAGTTAAGCTGACGCAATGTTGCATAACCTTCCATGAATTGCTGGCTTTCGACAATGCAATCCACGTATTCCTTTGGTAATGATTCACCGGTTTCATAATGCTTCGCGAATAAAGCCAAGGCTTCCGGCTCGTAGCACCAGTTTTCCAAAATCTGTGACGGTAATTCCACAAAATCCCAATATACACTGGTTCCCGTTAGCGACGGATATGTGCCACGGGCCATCATACCGTGTAAGGCATGACCAAATTCATGGAACAGCGTGGTGACCTCGTTAAAAGTGAGTAGTGAAGGCTTGTCCGCACTGGGCTTCGTGAAATTACAAACAATGCTAATATGTGGACGAACCACCTCCCCACCTAAGGTATACATACTACGGTAGCTGGTCATCCAGGCACCTGAGCGTTTCCCCGGTCGGGGAAAAAAATCAGTGTATAAGAGACTCAAAAATTCGCCGTCTTTATCATAAACCTCGTAGGCATTTACATGCTCGTGGTATGTCGCGATATTCTCGTTTCTTTTGAAGGTCAAACCATAGAGAGTACTACTGACTTCAAAAACACCACCCAACACATTCTCAATTTTGAAATAGGGCTTTAACAAGTTGTCGTCAAGGTTCAAAGTTGCCTTTTTAAGCTTTTCCGACCAATACGAAAAGTCCCACGGTTTTACCTCGCCCTGGTGGCCAGCGGCACTTGCAAATTCTTGTACTGCTTTGAGGTCTTTCTCTGCAGCTGGTTTTGCTAACGCTTTTAAGTCGTCCAAAAACGAGAGTACCCTCTCTGGGGTTTTCGCCATACGCTTGCTCAGGGTGAGCGCTGCGTGCGAACTAAAACCAAGCAGCTGTGCTTTCGCCAAACGCGTATTAACCAAATCTTGGATATTCTTTTCGTTATTTAACTCGTTTTCCTTGGCTGCACGTGTACCGTATGCACAGTACATAAGTTCACGAAGTGATGCCTTATCGGCATACTTCATGATGCTTATGTAAGTTGGCATATCTAAACCAAAAATGTAGCCCTGCTTACCCTTCTCTTTTGCCAACGCCGCAGCGCTGGAAACTACTGCTTCTGGCAAACCGGCTAAATCCTCCGCTTCTTCCACATAATGTTCGAATGCTTGCGTTTCTTTGAGTACGTTTTCACCAAAAGACAGCGACAGCTTACTGAGTTTTTCGCTAATTGATTTTAGCGTTTCACGTTCCTCCCCTTCAAGCAAGGCTCCGTTTCGCACGAATCCTTCGTAGGTCTCCTTCAAAAGGCGCTGCGATTCGCTATCAATTTGCTCCTTATCGCGATTCTTCCAAACCCATTTAATGCGAAAGAATAACGCCTCATTCAACAAGGTCTCGTTATTAAACAATGTTAATTTTGGACTTAACTCACGCGCTACACTTTGAATATCCTCATTAGTTTCAGCACTATTGAGGTTGAAAAAGCAACTGCTTACAATACTTAACTCTTTGGAGGCAAACTCTAAGGCTACTATTGTATTGCTAAACGTGGGCACCTCATCATTTGCCGTGATATTTGCAATACGCCCTCTCGCTACATCCATCCAGTGCTCAGCGGCAGGTATAAAATGTGCCGGCTCAATTTTATCAAAAGCCAAACTTCCAAAAGGAGTTTGAGGGAAATCTATCATTGGATTCATACGGGTACAACTTAGTGCCACGAAGATACACAGGTCATTACATTTACTACCTTTGTTTTATGTCAAAAATGGAGGTAAATTGGACGATTATGGGGATGTCTTGTGCAGGTTGCGCGCAGAGCGCGGCAATTATTGCAGAAGGGACTCCAGGCCTAGACAACGTCGTAATTCGCTATGCCAGCCACAGCTTCAAAGCCACTGTAAATAAAGAACTTCTGGACTTGCCTGCCTTAAAAGCGAACCTCGCGAAGGCCGGCTACCAGCTTGAAAACGAAAGAATAGGAACCGAAGTGCAGTTTGACCGCAAACGAAAAGGTTTGCAGCGACAGGCTTTGGAGCTCCTAATCGCCGTTCTTTTTGCAGGGCCGTTACTCTATTTAGGAATGAGCCATTCTGTTAAATGCTCTATAATTGCCCTTCAAGGAGTATTAGCGTTAGTGCTCAGTGGTTACTTCGGTCGGAAAATTCACGCAAAAGCCTTTGCACTAGCGAAAATGGGCGCCACCAATATGGACACCCTAGTGAGTCTTGGTAGCATTGTAGCGTTTGGTTATTCATTGTTCAATCTCTTAATCGGTAACCATGAAATCTATTTTGAGAGTGCGGGACTCATTATTGCCTTTATCTTGATCGGTAAATATTTCGAGGAACGTGGAAAGCTGCAAAATAGCAAGGCCATCGAAAGTCTATTGACATTGCAACCTAAAGTGGCAACGAAGGTCATCGATGGCCTTACGATAAAGGTTGATGTGAGCACATTAGAGATCGACGAAGTAATCGAGGTAAAACCTGGGGAGTTAATCCCCGTGGACGGTATTGTTGTCGAAGGAATATCTAGAATCGATGAAAGCACCTTTACCGGTGAACCATTTGCGGTAAATAAATCCGCTGGTAAACAGGTTTGGGCGGGAACCGTCAATGGCGAGGGGCTCCTTGTGGTAAAAGTGGTGAATACTGGTAAGGCATCTGCACTGGGCGGAATCATTGAGGCGGTACTTGAAGCGCAAGAACAAGAAACTTCCATTGAAAAATTAACCGATCGTATTTCAAAGATTTTCGTCCCAAGCATATTAATTCTCAGCATTCTTGTGGGAACCGTATGGAGTCTTCTAGGAGAACCTCTAAGTATGGTCTTCGCCATCAATGTACTGGTTATAGCATGTCCGTGTGCCCTGGGATTAGCCACTCCATTAGCCGTTGTAGCAGCTACCGGTAAAGCCGCTCGAAGCGGAATACTCGTTCGTAATGCAAATGCCTTAGAATTAGCACATAAGGTGGATCATATATTATGGGATAAAACTGGAACGCTTACCAAGGGAAAGTTCACAGTGGTAGCTATTTCAGGAAATCTGGCCGATTTTCAAACCATCCTTGTCGCACTTAATCAAAGCGGATCTCACCCACTTAATGAGGGTATGAAACAGCACTTTGGATTACAAGGAGGACTGCCGAAGGTGAGAAGATTAAAAGCAGTAGCCGGTAAAGGAATAAATGCGAAAATTAACGGCACCTTGTACTACTTAGGCTCGCCATCGTGGTGCCAAGAAATTACCGGTCAAAAAGTAGCCACCGAGAAAACAACAGCGGTGCTATTCAGCGATACAGACCTCCTGATTACTGTGTTGTTTGAAGATATACTCGCGGACGGAGCAATAGATATTATACAGCACACTAATAATATTGGTATCTACAATGTTTTGCTCTCCGGTGATAAAAGTAATGTAGTCGAAGCCTTGGGTAAAAAGCTTGGCTTGCAAGAGAGCTTTGGTGAAATGATGCCCATTCAGAAAGTAGACAAAGTACAAGAGTATAGAAGTAAGGGTACAGTCTTAATGATAGGTGATGGTATTAACGATACTGCGGCGCTGAGTGCCGCAGATATAGGCTTGAGTTTCACGGCCGCTACCGCAGCCGCGCAGCACAGTGCTGATGTTGTATTGATGCGCGAAGGGTTACATGAAATAAAACGTTACTTCGCACTAGCCGCACGGTTTAAACAAACCCTATTAGGAAACCTTACCTGGGCCTTTGGTTATAATGTGTTGGCCATTCCTATAGCCGCCGGTTTACTCTACCCTATTTTTGGGATTAAATTGACCCCGACGGTATCGAGTATTGCAATGAGCGTGAGCAGTATTGGAGTCGTGATTAACAGTTTAAGAATGCGCACAAAACCCCTGAAATAATGACCATAGATACCAAAATCAATTGCGGCGGATGCATAGCCAAAGTCCAAGCAGATTTGAATGATTTACTCGGAGAAGGTAATTGGTCTGTAGACACAGCGTTACCCAATAAACCATTGACCTTTTCGGACGAAGCAGATGCCGAAGAAGTAATGGATGTTTTAGACATATTCAACATGAATGTATAAATGAACGTTGCCCTCATCTCAAGATCTACACTTTACAAGCAGCCTGGCGGTGATACCGTCCAGGTCGAACGTACGGCAGAGGGTCTACGAACGCTAGGGTACGATGTTTCTATCGTCCTCGCAGGACAGACTTTACCTAAGAAAGTAGAACTTATACACGGCTTTAACCTCGGAAGGCCAGCAGACTTATTGCCGTATTTCAAATCTTTCAAAGGCAAGAAAGTTTTGAGTAGTGTTTTTGTGGACTATAGCCTTGCAGATAAAAAGCGTGCACCATTGGCTTACGCAATCCTAGGCGGACACGGTATGGAGTGGATGAAGACCATTTTACGCGGATTGAACGGCAGTGACCGCATGCCGACTGCGGGCTATTTATTTATCGGACAACGCCGCAGCATGAAGCTGTTACTCGCGTTAAGCGACTGTGTGATTACCTCATCGATGAGCGAATACGAGCGTATTGTTTCATGGAGTGCCTCTGGAGGAAAGGGGCTAAGGGATAAACACCAATTAATACCCTTGGGTATTGATGATGCTTTTCTTCAAATATCGAACAACCAAGAAGGCCGAGCTGGCCTATTAATGGTTGGTCGACTGGAATACCTAAAGAACCAGAAGACCATCATCGAATGGGCAGGTGAATGCAACTGGCCTCTGACAGTCGTAGGCGACGCAAATGTGAATCAACAGGACTATTACAAAGCTTGTACAACTGCCGCTGGTCCCACCATAACATTCCTGCCCTACACAAATACTAACGAAATCATACGCCTGATGGACGAACACCAGTGCTTGGTCGTGCCTTCACTGCATGAAACCTACAGCTTGGTCGGTTGGGAAGCTGCTGCAAGAGGGATGGCAGTTGTGGCTAATAAGGCAGCAGATATGAGTGAAACGCTCGAACCTGTTGCAGAATTAGTCAACATCGAAAATAAGGAGGACTTTATCCAGGCGATTGAAATCGGTTTAAAAGGACAAAAAAAATCCCAAGTGCCGTTTAAAAACTTCACTTGGGATGCTATCATTAGCCGAATCGTAAAAGCTTATCACTGATTCGCCATTTCTTTCTCAAAAGTTTCTTTGAACTTCTCGTAGTTATAATCAACCATAATCTTCTGGTTTTTAGAGAGCGCTTTATAATAGTTCTTTACAATCTTCTCTCCGTCGAGTTCGATGGCAATGTAGTACTTGAACTTGTCAGTTTTCTCAACTTTCATTAGACGGTCACACACCACTAATACACCACTTAATTCTTGGTCAATCACCGTTCGAGCGTTTTCCTCAAAACGCTCCAACACCTCTTCTAAATTGTTAACCTCCATACTCTTAACGTAGTTGTCACCAACGACTTTCATCGTGGTACTGATCATACCAGCAAGGTCAGTTTTGGCATTGCTCATAGCTTTCTTTTTAGCCACATTCATATCCATGCTCTCACCAAAGCTGTAAACACGGAATGTCTTGCGGTCGCTCTTGAATTCAGAACACGGTAATACTAGTTCTGTTTCGCCTTTAGGTGCTTTTGTCTTTGAACCGCAGCTTGAAAGTATCAAACTTGCAGCGACTAGGGCGGTAAATAATATTCTTGCTTTCATAACAATGCTTTTAAGACGTTAGGAAGGTACGGAACTTCAAAATTATTATTTCAAATGCCGTGCCAAAATTTCTACCACTTGCCGCGACTGGTAAATTTTTTACCATTACCAAGGCGAAGTGAAAGCTGTATCCTCAAGAAATTGAGGGTCGCTCAAGGTCTTCATAAAGTCGATTAAACCTTGCTTCTCTGCCTCGGACCAATTGCGCCCTATGCCGGCCGCCTTCATATTTGGATCAAGGGTTAGCGAGGGATGACCACCCATATTGTAAAATTCTACGACCTCCGACAAAGTTTGAAATCGACCATCGTGCATATACGGGAATGAATATTCTACATTGCGGAGTGAGGGCACCTTGAATTTACCTCGATCATTAACATCACCGGTAACACGCTCTCTTCCATCGCCCTCTGCATGCGTACTGTCCAGTCCGTTGTTGGAAAATTGCAACAAACCAAAAGCCCCCATCTGGTAGCCAGAGGTAGCTGCGCCATGACAATGGAAGCAATCCCCTTTTTCGTTATTGAAAATGTCAAAACCCAACTGCTCGCTTGGTGTAAACTGGTAGTTGCCTTCAACATATTGGTCAAATTTTGAAGTCCCACTGACGATGGTACGTATGTATTGCGCCAATGCTTTAGCAATACCAACCTCTGTAATTCCCTCAGAACCGTAAGCCTTGTCAAAAAGTGTTAGGTAAGTCGGATCTTGCTCAAGCTTTTCGATAATGATTGCAAAGTCTGAGTGCATCTCGATAGGGTTTAAAATAGGGTCTTTGACTTGGTCTTCAAGAGTCGAAATTCTTCCATCCCAGAAGTAAAGCTGCTGCCAAGCTATGTTTGAGAGCACCATAGCGTTTAAATTACCTTGAACACCATCTATACCAGTGCTGAATCTATGAGGCTCGGCAAAATTACTCTCCTGCAAATGGCAACTATTACAGCTTTGAGTGTTGTCGCCGGAAAGTCTTTCGTCAAAGAATAGGTGTCTACCCAAACGTACGCCTTCTTCTGTCATTTCATTAGTAGGTGGAATGTCTGGCGCAGGAAAATGGCTAGGATAATTCAGGGTGTAGGGTGTGGTTTCGTGTTTCACTCGAAAACGATCACAACCTTGAACAATCAAGGCACTTAACAAGACTATCCATACCTTATTATTCACCTTCTTTTTTCCCAGTTACTTGTTTTAGTATAACTCTCAAACTTGCGAATTACTTCCGTCATATCCTCAGGTATAACAGTTTCAAATTCCATCAGTTCACCGGTTGCAGGATGCACAAAGCCTAGCTTCTTCGCGTGGAGAGCATGTCGCGGACACGCTTTGAAACAATTTGTAATAAACTGTTTGTACTTGGAGAAGGCAGTGCCTTTCAAAATCTTATCTCCACCGTAGCGCTCGTCATTGAATAGTGGATGTCCCAAATAGCGCATATGTGCACGAATTTGATGTGTACGCCCTGTGTCCAATTGACAACTGATTAAAGTTACATAACCAAAGCGTTGTAGCACCTTGTAATGAGTTACCGCGTGCTTTCCTTCAGAACCGTCCGGGAAAACAGCCATCTGTAGTCGGTCTTTTACACTGCGGCCAACGTGGCCTTCGATAGTACCTTCCTCCTCTTCAACATTGCCCCAAACAAGTGCAACATATTCTCTCGAGGTGCTACGGTCAAAAAACTGCTTTGCCAAATGGGCCATACCCAAGTCTGAGGCGGCGGCTACCATCACTCCGGAAGTATTCTTATCCAATCTATGGACGAGTCCAGGGCGTTCCTCACCTTGCTTGCCTACTGGTAAATTCTCAGCCAAATGGGCAAGACCGTGTACTAACGTACCTTCATAATTCCCGTGGCCAGGGTGACATACTAAACCGGGTTGCTTATTAATCACAATAACATGCTCGTCGCGGTAGAGAATATCAAGATCCAAGGCCTGAGGCAAAATAGTAGAGTCTTTTGGCAGCTCATTCAATACCACCTCAACAATGTCCCCGGCTTTAACTTTGTAATTGCTCTTTACCGGATTGCTATTGACGTGAACAGCCTTTGCTTCGGCAGCCTTTTGTATCCGTGAACGGCTAATGTCAAATAGAAAATTGGTCAAAAACTTATCGACACGTAAAGGGCCTTGTCCAGCATCGGCAACAAACCGGTGGTGTACATATAGTTCGTCTTTTTCTTCTTGCTCGTTCATCAGGGCTGTACTTTAAAGCTTGATCCATTTGACCTGAGAAACAGCTTGCGCTGTTCGAAGAGACAAAATATATAGACCCGCATCAAGGTGATTCAGTTCTAGGTTCTCATGCCCTACTACGCGACCCGCAGCAACTGTTGCACCGTCAATAGTTCTCAGGACATATTCTGCAGATAGTGCTTCTACAATAAGGTTCCCGTAAGAAGGATTCGGGTGAACATTGAAATCTTGAACAAATTCCTCAACCGCCATATCTATTGGGGAGTAGCGGAAGTACGGACGCATTATCGCCACACCAGGCTCCAAACTTTGGTACCAGTTAAAACCATCTCCGTAATACCTGGGCATTCCCGAAGGCAAAGAGCGCTGCTGGTCTAGGCCTAAGTACATAGGAGACGGAGAAGTACAGATGTATCCTATCCAAACCTCAGTATAGGCATTTAAACTAAGCCCTGAATCCAATTCGTATGGCATCATATCGCCGCGGTAATACCCTGTAAAAGGTCGGTATAGGCTGTCGCTCATGTACAAGATATTTCCCGGGCCATCGCCACTGTCTGCAGGTGACCAAACCGCCATTCTGAAGGTACTCGTATAGGCTTCGCCGGCATCGACGAAATTAAAATATATCCCCTTCAGGGTATCTGAGCCGCCTAGGCCGCCTACCTTGAATTTTTGTGCTACCCGACCACCAATAACGTTTTGAATAGCATATGCACGTTCGGCACTGCCGTCGTCCAAGGACAGGTAATTATTTAGTACAAGGGTACCTCTAACGGTGTCGTTGGAGCGGAAGCCCGCCGCCGAACCGTCAAACCACACTTTGGTCGAAACGGTAGTTGGACCGCTGATAGATGTCATTGCAGAAGCAGGAACGTTAACATTGAATGTCTGGTCTTGGTTGTGCTGTGTATTTGTAATTACAGGAACTGCGGTAGTCTGTTGTACCAACGAACCGTTCTCTTCCCAACGGAACTGGCCGAGGTTCAAACTCCAACCTCCAGGAGGTACAGTACCGTTTCTTCGATAGACAAATTCCAAGGTGGAGGGGCGATTTGCCACACTACTGGCGTTACTCACCCACCACGGCCAGCTCGTATAGGCGCCCGAACCAATTATAAGCGGATGAGCACGGGCAATGGCCGGCTCTGTAATTATCGTATCTGCTGCATTACGGTCCTTATCTAACTGCACGTAATCTATATTCCATATGTCATAGGCACCGGCACGAGCACCGAAGGCAGCAAAACGGAATTGGAAACCTTTTTGCAAATAATTTGCACCTTGAACTGGGAGAATAACAGAGGTAAAGGCACTCGAGGTACCTGAACCCTTTTTCCCCCAAACCTTAGTCCAATCCAAGGTGATTGGCGACCAATATTCAACCACGATGCTATCAGAGGTCGACGGTAGTTCACCACGACCGCCCTCTTGCAACTGAAAACTTAGATAGACGTTGGAGAGCCCTTGTAAATCTAAATACGCAGAAGTCAAAACATCTGCCATTGAATCTGAACCTAGAGCATTCTCTTTATAGGCAAAACCAAATTCATTAAGTCCATCGAAGGTGGCTACTCCAAGAGATTTCTGGAACAGTGCCATCTCGTCGTTTACCCAAACTTTAGCGTCATGCCAAAGTGCCGAAGTAGGCTTGTCCGAAGGGTAAGAGAAATCATCTGCAAATGGAGGCATGAGGGTATCTGTACTCTCTATGTTCCTAGAAACTGTAGGCGCACTCGACAGCACTGCTGTAATTTCTTGTACTTGTGCCGAGGCGACAACCGCCGTAGAGCAGGCTAAAAATGTAAAACACAATCTAGAATTCAGCATCTAGGGTATCGATAATTTCGGGTTTTGAGCTGAGCTTTGAATCGGATACCAACCAAAGGTCAACAGCACTACCGGCTTTTACTTCAAGGTCTTCTTTGTAGGCTGGGGAGGATTTAAGAACAAAAGCACCTAGCGTGTCCTTAGTAACAGCCTGGTAAATCACGGCGCCGACATTTAAACTAGAAAATCTCAACTTTTCCTCTGCTTCGCTAAATGTCATACCAACGAGATCGGGCAGGTAAACCAGCGCACCGTCTAATCCGGCACTAACATAAATGGTAAAGCGGCTTCCCGTTTCGTATAACTTTTGCTCATCGGCAATGCTATCATTTTCATCAACCACCCTCAACACTAAATCGTGACTGAGGTCGGGAACTGCAATGATACGATTGATGATAAATCCTTTTGTTTTAAATTTCGAGCTAACGTAACTGACCAACTGATCTTTATAATTTGGCAACGGGTACTTTGGTAGTCGTCTAGGGTTCGTCGAGAGAAGAATCTTGCGGCCCAATTTTACCGTGGCATACTCCTTCGGAAAGGATTCAATGATTGAGCCCTCAGGAACGCCCGGAGCGTAATGCGTACTATCTATGACCTCGTATCCTAGTCCTAATTCGTCTAACTGGGCAGCAGCCTCTTCAAATTGCAGCATCTTCAGATTGGGAATCTCAACCGTATGTCCATGCATTGTTGTGCTACTTAACCACCATAAACTTCCTAACACACTTACCATAAGAATTGCTCCGGCAACTAAAGCCGTTTTCACAAAGGAGCGAGAAATTAGAAATCTTAGCCATTGCTTCATGGTGTAAAGATACTTTATTCATAACCTCTAATCATTAGGGTTCTGCATTACATTTACAATAATGGAAAACGAGCAAAAATTGATTGGCGTATTAGCCGGTGGATATTCTTCCGAAAGGGCTATAAGTTTAGCTTCAGGTAAAACTGCTTATGAGGCTTTCATCAAAGCCGGCTATTCGACAGTGTTCATAGAACTTGATCAGAAAGGCTTTAAAATAGATGGTCGTTCAATCAAAATTTCAGACCTCGGCCTGGCCTATATGTTCAATGCCGTTCACGGAACTCCAGGCGAGGATGGACATATTTCTGGTATGCTAGAAGTTTTCGATATTCCGCATAGTACGTGCGACACATTCACGAGTGCCCTTACTTTTTCTAAATTTCAATGCAACACCATTTTGAACGCCCAAGGCATCCTTGTACCCAGGGGTAAAAGTTTTTTTGAAGAACCCAATAGAGAAGTATTAAACGATTGGCAATACCCTCTATTTGTAAAGCCCAACCGTTCCGGTTCGAGTTTTGGGGTAAGCCGTATTGAAACCCCGGCCGAATTTTCTGCAGCCTTCAAGAAAGCACAAAAGGAATACAAAGAGGTAATTGTAGAGGAAGGTGTTACTGGTGTGGAGGTGGGCTGCGGCGTATTGCGTACAAATTATGACTTTACTTCGAATACTCCCTTGAATGAGGCTGCCACCCAAAGTATTGCAATTACAGAAATAGTTCCTACCGAAAGTAGTTTCTTTGATTACGAGGCAAAATACGACGGTAAGTCTCAGGAAATAACGCCGGCACGAATATCCGCTGAAATCGCTGCCACCATTGAGCAGATCTCCATTCGCATCTATGATTTACTCGGACTTAAAGGCATCGTTCGAATGGACTATATCATTGACAAGGAGCGCGGACCTTTGCTGATAGAAGTAAACAGCATACCTGGACTAAGCCCCGAATCCATCGTACCACAACAACTGGCCTACAGAGGATGGCAACTACATCAAGTGCTGAGCGTACTCGCAGAAGAACATATTGCGTAACTTTAACCCATGAGCAAACGTATTGCCTTATTTCCGGGATCCTTTGATCCAATCACTTTGGGCCACCACGACATCATCGAGCGGGCACTTCCCCTATTTGATGAAATCCAAATAGCTGTGGGTACCAATAGTGCGAAAGCGTATTTGTTTCCACTAGAACAACGTGTAGCATGGATCACGGAAACCTTCGCCAATGAACCTAAGGTAAAGGTCATCAAATATGAGGGTCTAACAGTTGACTTTGCTCAAAAACAAGGGGTAAACTTTCTGCTCCGTGGGTTGCGCAATCCTGCAGATTTTGAATTTGAAAAAGCCATTGCACAAGCAAACAGAGAAATGGTGCCAGAATTAGAAACCGTATTTCTTTTGACTAGTGCACGTTATGCCTATATCAGTTCAAGTATTGTGCGTGAAGTGCACAACCACGGTGGTGATTATACAGGTTTCGTTCCCGACACAGTTAGGCCGTAGTTTAACCTAAGGCGAATTCTTTAAAGACGGCATTCAAACTATTATACGAAGGCATTTTGGCTAATTTTTTTCTTAGCTTTTTTGGTGACGCCCAATACACATCGGTAATTCCTTCCTCTTTTTGAGGTTTTAATTTTTTAGAGTGCTCTGTGTACATTGGATACCAATAGGTAGTTTTAATTGCAAACCCTCCTTTTACGGAGTAGCAATGCACCGTTTTGGTAGGTGCACCTGTGATTTTCAGACCTTTAACCTTAGACTCTTCTTTAACCTCACGAACCGCACAGTCTTCAATAGTTTCATCCAACTCTAGCTTGCCCTTTGGCATATCCAGCTTGCCGTTACGTTCGATGATAAGCAATTGGCCATTTTCATTTTTAACCCATCCACCGGAAGCAATAACAACTTCGTGTAGTGTCATAAACAATGGCCAAAACGGATGATCGATACCGATGCTTAAATTCACACTGAAGGCATCATTTTGAAGATCTTTAAGAAAAGATTTCACCTTTTTCTTCGTGGATAATCTCAGGATAATCTCAGGGGCTTCATCCCCAGGAACGGGAACTAAAACAGAACCTTTTATAAAAACTTTGGTGTAATTTTGCAGCATGATACAGAACAAAGAAGCAGCCCTAAAGACCGCCGAAAGTCTTTTACAAATTAAAGCGATTAAATTACAACCAGATAACCCGTTTACTTGGGCAAGTGGATGGAAAAGTCCTATCTATTGTGATAATCGCTTGACATTAAGTTTTCCAGCTATTCGAAATTATCTAAAAATCGAATTCGCCAAACAAATAGAAGAAATTTATGGGAAACCAGATTATATCGCAGGAGTAGCTACGGGAGCAATTGCTATTGGTTCACTAGTTGCTGATTTCATGGGTGTTCCATTTATTTATGTTCGCGATAAAGCGAAAGGTCATGGACGCCAAAATCAAGTGGAAGGATTTTTTGAAGCAGGCTCTAATGTAGTGATCATCGAAGATTTGATATCCACTGGAGGATCCTCCCTAAAAGCTGCTGCTGCACTTAAAGAAGCTGGAGCTCGTGTTTTGGGAATGATGGCCATTTTCACCTACGGATTCCCTGTAGCACTTCAAAATTTTGAAGAGTCAGGAGTTCGCCTTAATACACTTAGTGATTACCACCATTTATTGGAACACGCCATTAAAAGCGGTGCCATCTCTCTCGACACAAGGAATCTTTTATCGGATTGGCGAAAAGACCCTTCGATCTGGGGAAAATAGTCTGAACCTAGGGTTACAAATTTGGATCGACCCAACGTATACCATCAATGTCAAACGCACGCATTTGGCCTTTTTTTGTTTGTAACAATACCCTGCCTGCATTATCAACACCCATAACCACTGCTTCGAAAATCTCACCCTTCCTTGTAGTATAGCTATATTCCGTAGTCCTTCCCCACAGCACGTCTTTATAGCGTTTGTCCAATAGCTTACGATTATTTACCCAACGCACCGCCGCATCCATCGCAGTCAGGATTTCCTCAATCACCTCGTCTGCAGTAATGTCTAATCCTATTTCTTCGAGACTAATCGCACGAGGTAATTGGTCTTGGCTGTGCTTCACATTAATACCTATGCCAATAATAGAGCTTGAAATACGCCCGCCTTCCCATCGATTTTCAATCAGCATTCCACCCAATTTCTTGGTACCCACCATCATATCGTTAGGCCATTTGTACTGTACCATCCTAGGCAGGGTCGTGGACAAAACGTGACATATCCATTTGTTCACGAGAAAACTCTCTCTTACCGAATTTGGCCAAGAAACATACACCGAAAAAAGGGCCGATTTACCAAGCTCGTCCTGCCAAACTGACACACCTCTACCCTTGCCTTTTTTCTGGGTATTTGCCGCTACCGTAAAGAGGTGTTCCAAGGCAGTGTTCTCCTGCAACAATCGCTTCAGTTCAGATTGCGTGGAATCTAGCTGTAAATGACGTAGAATACGGTACTTTTGTGACATTATGCCTATTTAGAATAATCCCTACTAAGATGGCATATGTTTTGGTAATTTATTGACATAAATATTCATTAATGCAACTACAACCTCAAGCTTCCTCCGAACTACTTCAAAAATTTGTTGTTGAAGGGTTACAAGAAATCAAAGGCGAAAACATAACCATACTTGATTTAAGGGAGATAGAAAACGCAGTCACTGACTTCTTCATTATTGCGGAGGGTACCTCAAACACTCAAGTAAATGCACTTTCGGATATCGTTCAGAAGAGCGTGAGAGAAAATGTTGGCGACCGCCCTTGGCACATTGAAGGGAAAGAGAATGCAGAGTGGGTACTTATGGATTATGTAGATGTCGTAGTACACATTTTCCAAAAAGGAATTCGAGAATTTTATGACCTCGAAAGCCTTTGGGGCGATGCACCTACAACAACCTTAGAAAACCTATAACGCCGTATGTCGGAGAAAGGAAATCAAAATCAAATTGACAAGCTGAAAAAACAGTTTGCCAAGAATAACAAGCAGGACAAGAAGCCAAATGGCCCGAAGCGATCTGGATTCAACTTCTATTGGGTCTACGCCATCATCTTCGCCTTATTTATAGGAATGCAGATTTTTAGCGCAATGAGCTTCCGTGCTAAAAACTCAAACTTCAGAGACTTTGAGCAAAAACTTGAACTTGGTGACGTTGAACGCGTAAATATCGTCAACGAGAAGACCATTCAAGTATTTATCAAAGAAGAGCGTTTACTGGAAAACGAGCGTTATGAAGAGGTTCGAAACAGCAATCTGAGCGATGCCATAAATTCAGGTCCACATTATGTCTTCGAAATGCCAGCTACCGCTTTTGAAGATCGATTAAAGGACTATTACGAGGACCGCTCCTCTGAGGAGCCCATCGCAGTGAATTACGAAACTCAAGAGAACTTCATTGGTGATATCATTTCGTGGGTATTACCATTATTATTGATGATTGCCGTTTGGCTCTTTATTATGCGCCGCATGTCTGGTGGCGGAGGTGCCCCGGGCGGAGGTGGCGGATCTCAAATCTTTAACATTGGAAAATCACGAGCAAAAGTTTTTGATAAGGACACTGAAGTGAAGACTACCTTCAATGAGGTGGCAGGTATGACTGGTGCGAAAGAAGAGGTTTTGGAAATCGTTGACTTCTTGAAGAATCCAAAGAAATATACAGAGCTTGGTGGACGTATCCCGAAAGGTGTGATGCTATCAGGACCTCCAGGAACGGGTAAGACATTACTTGCAAAAGCAGTTGCCGGGGAAGCCCAGGTGCCGTTCTTCTCGCTATCAGGTTCTGACTTCGTTGAAATGTTTGTGGGTGTAGGTGCCTCTCGCGTCCGAGACCTTTTTAAACAGGCCAAAGAAAAATCACCGTGTATCATCTTCATTGATGAGATTGATGCCATCGGTCGTGCCCGCGGAAAAAATAACTTTACAGGGGGTAACGACGAGCGTGAAAATACCTTGAACCAACTCCTCACAGAAATGGACGGTTTTGGTACCAACGAACACGTTATCATAATGGCTGCAACCAACCGTGCCGATATTTTGGACCGCGCATTGATGCGCGCAGGGCGTTTCGATAGAATCATTTATGTCGATCTGCCGGAGCTCAAAGAGCGCGAGGCAATTTTCGGTGTGCACTTGAAAGGAATCAAAACAAATGATTCTGTGGATGTTGCATTACTTTCAAAGCAGACACCTGGTTTCTCAGGGGCAGATATTGCCAATGTATGTAATGAAGCTGCACTAATCGCAGCACGCAAGAACAAAGACTTCGTAGACAAGCAAGACTTCAATGACGCCATTGACCGTATCGTAGGAGGCTTGGAAAAGAAAAACAAGATTATAACACCGCAGGAAAAGAAAGTCATTGCCTACCATGAAGCAGGTCATGCTGCAATAAGCTGGCTACTTGAACATGCTGCACCTTTAGTAAAAGTGACTATTGTTCCACGAGGGCGATCACTAGGCGCTGCATGGTACCTCCCTGAGGAGCGTCAAATAACCACGGCTGAACAGATGCAAGACGAAATGTGCGCGACTATGGGCGGACGAGCCGCAGAAAAGGTAGTTTTTGATAAAATCTCTACCGGTGCACTAAGCGATTTAGAAAAAGTAACCAAACAAGCGAGAGCCATGGTCACCATCTATGGTCTGAACGAGAAACTCGGTAACATAACTTACTACGACAGTCAAGGTCAAAATGAATATGCAATGGATAAACCATACTCTCAGGAGACGGCGGTAATCATTGACGCTGAGATTTCTAAAATAATCGAAGCTGAATATGATCGTGCTATTGGGATTCTCTCAAACAACAGAGAAAAGCTTGACGCTCTGGCTAATCTTCTTCTAGAAAAAGAAGTCATCTTCAAGGAGAATGTTGAAGAAATCTTTGGTAAGCGTCAATGGGACAAGGAAGAAACTGAGTATACTGCTGCAGAATTAGTTCAACCGACAGAATCGGCTGAAGTTGCTGAGGCGACTGAGTCTACAGAAGTTCGAGCTTCTGAAGAAGAACCAAAAGAGGCCGAGTAATCGGATAGATATTTGAAATAACCCACCGCCGCTCGGTTGGGTTATTTGTTAATAGCAACCATAAAAAAGACTTCGGTGCTTTGGTGATGCTTTGCTACCTTTGAGCAACACTCAAAACACATGTCAAGGAAAGGTTTCTTTTCAAAATTAGTTTCTTCTCTAAAGAATTCTGAATCTGCAGAACAGCCTGCAGAAGGGAAATTTGCCCCTGAAGAAAAATTACCGCTTGACGAAAGGTTTGTTTCTCAGTTTCATGAGGGCGGTGGTCACTTCATCTATTGCGCCAATGAGGGCGATGCGATTGCAGGCCTACAACAATACGCTGTTGAACACAGCTGGCCAGGCCTCTACATTAGTGATGAAGGATTGCGAAGCTTCCAAAACAAGCTAGGAATAGAAATTACCTTTAATAACGACGGGCAAATGCCTGCAGTGGTTAGTGGTTGCGAGGCCCTAATTGCTTTTAATGGAGGTATTATGGTGCACAACCATCATACTGGAGGAAGAAAACTATCGGATTTACCAGAACACCATGTCATCATAGCCCACACTTCACAGATTGTCGCCAATCTTCGCGATGGCATGACCTCCATTAACCTTAAGTACCGAGACAAACGCCCAGGAAACATAGCAGTGATTCGTGCACCCTTGGACCAAAACGTTCAAATGGCTTCTGCGGATCCTAACAAGGATAGAAAAGTATTCTTAGTTCTAATCGAAGACGAAGTATAATATGGGTAAACGTGCGCTTTGGGGAGCAGTCTATGCCGGTGTTTTGATTAGTATATTTGGTTTTACTTCATTCGGACCTATTGCATTGGCCTTAGTAGTACTACTCTTGTTAAATGAATTGGCCACCATACAAACGATGGAAAGCAGGTTTCCATTGCTAGTTTTGGCATTTATTTTCCTAAGTCTAGGTACATCTATTGGATATGGCGGTCCCAGAGAACTTTTAGCCTCGAGTATTCTTTTGTCCATATTTCTCTCTTTCACCCTACTAAGAGCAAAACAACCTGCAGTCGAGATAAGACGAAGTCTATTCACAATTTCCTATGTCTGGATACCGGTAGTTTACACCGTTCAAAGTGCTGCCAAGCTACCGTTGATTACACTGTTCATTTTTGTGATGATATGGTCTTCAGACAGTATGGCCTATATCTTCGGTCATTTTTATGGTAAGCGTCCATTAGCGCCCACATTGAGCCCTAAGAAAACCATCGAAGGGATGGTCGGAGGAATCATAGGCACTCTTTTTGTTGGGGTTATTGCTAACCAATATTGGGGTCTCATGCCTATGCATATTGCAGCTTCACTTGCCTTAAGTGTTAGCATCACTGCACCCTTGGGTGATCTAGTTGCATCAGCTATTAAAAGAGAAGCGGGTGTTAAGAATTCAGGAGTATTTTTACCAGGTCATGGCGGAGCACTCGACCGTCTAGACAGCTTTATCACCGCCGCACCTATTGCACTTATTATATATCAGTATTTATCATGATAATTCACAAGGAAGGAAAAGGAACTTTAGGACTAGTTTTCATTGTCTTATTTGCAGTAAATGCACTTGTTCAATGGGCCACTGAAAACTTAATTGCTCAAGGGATTGCTTTAACAGTAAGCGTTATACTCTATGTAATTGTTTTACAGTTTTTCCGCAACCCTAGGCGTACGGTACAAGTAAACCCTAATGGACTTATATGTCCTGCCGACGGTAAGGTTGTAACCATCGAAGAGGTATATGAGGAAGAGGTGCTTCAAGCAAAATGTGTCCAAATATCCATTTTCATGTCGCCCTTGAACGTACATGTAAACAGGTACCCACTGGGCGGTAAAGTTATTTCAGCTGTACACCACAAAGGAAAATTCCTTGTAGCATGGCACCCTAAGAGTTCTACATTGAATGAACGCACTACTATAGCTGTGGAAAATAAGATTTGGGGAACTGTTGTCTTTAGGCAAATTGCAGGTGCTGTAGCACGTCGTATAGTGATGTACGCGAAGCCAGGTGATATGGCTGCACAAGGTTCAGAATTTGGCTTTATTAAATTCGGATCGCGCGTAGACATTTTCTTGACGCTTGATAGTAAAATACTAGTTAAAGAAGGCGATATAGTGAAAGGTGCGAAAACCGTTCTCGCCGAGCACTCGTAACTACTTTTGAAGTGCTGCTACCCAGCCTAAGACTCGATGAAACTGTTCTTCCCGCGTCATTGAGCTGTTGTCTAAAGTTAGGGCATCTTCCGCAGCAATGAGTGGTGAATCTACTCGTTCCATATCGGCCTTGTCTCTACTCATTAGGTTTTCCAGAACATCTTCTATGAAATGTACTTGACCCTTAGCATCCAACTCTGCCTTTCGTCTACTAGCACGTACTTCGTCTGAGGCCGTCATAAAAATCTTTAATTCAGCGTTGGGAAAAACGACTGTACCAATATCACGACCGTCCATTACCACACCACCGTTTTCTCCCATGGCTTGTTGCAGCGACACGAGATGTCGACGAACCGGAACGAGTTTAGCAACATGACTTACCACATTGCTTACACGCATGGAGCGAATCTCTTCCTCAACGACTTCTCCATTTAAAAGCGTGGTATTTGTACCCATTTGGTCCAATTCAAAATCGATTACCAAAGTTTCTAAATGCGCATTGATTTTCGAAGCCTGTACTCCGTCTTCTTTACTCACCCAACCGTTCCTGAGCGCATTTAACGCAACAGCACGATACATAGCGCCGCTGTCAACATATACATAGCCCAAAGCCTTCGCCAATTGCTTAGCAAGCGTACTCTTGCCCGTAGAGCTATGACCGTCGATGGCTATAGTAAGTGGTTTCATAGACCGTTACAGGTTCATAATTGGATACCTAAAGATAGGGTATTCATGCGCCCCGCGACGCTTCTTAGCTCATTTGCATAGATCAAATTGAACTTATCTAAATACACACCTGCGCCTAGAGTAAAACCTCCAGAGGTACGTCTAGTAGGCAATGCCATTTCGTATTGGCGTCTGAAGCTATAGCCCATCATCAGATGCATTCTGTGGGTGGGTATAAATTCAATAGAGCCACTTAAATGACGTAATACCAAGTTCAAATACGATTGCGGGTTTAGGTTTTCTTCGCCGGTGATAGGATCAATCATAATATTATTAGGATCATCGTAACCCAAATTAGGGCGTTGAATCTGGTCAATTACAAAAGTCCAGCGGAAAGGTGCATACTTCAATTTATCCCCAATAGCGACAAGCAAATTCAAGGGCATAGGTTCTCTTTGATCAGCAAAGGTGGTGAGTTGCATACCGATATTTTTTGCAATAATCACAATGTCCGGTGAATTTTGATAACGCCTCATGGCCACAAAATCCGAGGCTATCGCCCAACTTTGATAACTTTCATAGGTGCCTGAAACCAATTTAAAATTGGTACCGAATTCCCATTCTTGATAACCAAATAATGAAGTACCCACGGACATTGATAAATCACCAGCAGTAAAGATTCCCAGGGAATTCCCCCAAGTATCCGTAGCATTGAATTCTCCGTAACTGATGTTTTGCACCCCCAACATAAATGCGTGCCCAAAAGCCTTGTAACCAAATGACGACTGAGCAAGCTGTATTCCCTCACCCAATGAGCCGTAGCTGATTTCTAAATTATACAGGGTGCTGTCATTGAGCAATAGTGGATTCTGCAGTGCATAGGCCCCCTCAGCTGCTGGATTCAAGTACGCAGTATTCGCTAGTGCAGAGCTTCCCGCAAAAATACTTCTATCTAAAAAGGAGAATAAAGAAGACCCTCCACTTTGAGCAACGAGCGATAGTGGAAAAGAAAATGCTATGAGTATTCTGTAGTTCAACCCTTCTTTTTTGCTGGATCAAGCTCCTTAGCGCCTTTGACTTTTTGGTCTAATATAGCCAATTCTAAGACCTCAGACATCTCATTTACATAATGAAAGGTCATTCGTTTCAAATAGTGCGCCTCAATCTCTTCAATGTCCTTACGGTTCTTATCGCAAAGTAAAATATTGGTGATTTTGGCGCGCTTCGCAGCAAGAATTTTCTCTTTGATACCTCCAACTGGCAGTACCTTTCCACGAAGGGTAATCTCCCCCGTCATTGCAAGTTTCGGCGCCACTTTCTTTTGGGTAAATAGCGACGTCAATGCAGTAAGTATTGTAACCCCAGCGCTCGGACCGTCCTTAGGGATTGCGCCTTGAGGAACATGAATATTGATGTCGTAAGATTTAAACAATCGCGAATCTATTCCTAGTTGCTCAGCATTGGATTTTATGTAGGCAAGTGCGATGGTCGCACTTTCTTTCATAACCTCTCCAAGATTTCCAGTAATGATGACCTTTCCATTGCCTTTAGCCAATGAACTTTCAATAAACAAAATATCACCCCCCACTGGTGTCCATGCCAATCCAGTAACCACACCAGCATGTGTATTCCCTTCATAGATATCACGCTCACGAGAAGGTCCTAAAATTTTCTCTAGACTCTCTTTTGATATGCTTGGCACAGCCTCATTGCCTATGGCAAAATCTTTCGCCGTTGAACGAATAAGCTTAGCTACTTTCTTATCAAGGTTTCTTACGCCACTCTCACGCGTGTATCCTTCTACTAAACATTTCAGGATAGGTTTTGTGATAGAGAAGTGTTCCTTGGTTAAACCGTGGTTATCTAATTGTTTTGGAACAAGATGCTGACGCGCAATTTCCACTTTTTCCTCAATGGTATAGCCCGTTACATCGATAATTTCCATTCGATCTAATAACGCGGGCTGAATGGCACCAAGATTATTGGCTGTTGCTATGAAGAATACCTTACTCAGGTCGTAGCCCATCTCAAGGTAATTATCATAAAAACTATTATTTTGCTCAGGATCCAGTACCTCTAGCATAGACGAGGATGGATCTCCTCCAGCACCGAAACTAAGCTTATCGATTTCATCGAGAATAAATACCGGATCATTGGACCCTGCCTTCTTAATATTCTGCAGGATACGTCCTGGCATCGCTCCTATGTACGTTTTACGGTGTCCGCGGATTTCTGCCTCATCACGTAAGCCTCCTAGCGACATACGAACGTACGGTCTCCCTAGAGCCTCAGCGATACTCTTCCCTAGAGACGTCTTTCCAACTCCGGGAGGACCCGCAAGACAGATTATGGGGCTCTTCATATCTCCTTTAAGCTTCAACACTGCTAGATGCTCAAGGATGCGCTCCTTCACCTTCTCTAGGCCATAATGGTCTTTATCTAAAACCACCGTAGCCGCTTTTAAATCTATATCAGAGGACCCCTTTGATTCAAAGGGTAAATCCAATATAAATTCGAGGTAATTGCGCTGAATGGCAAATTCTGGCATCTGAGGATTTAAGCGCTGTAACTTCCTTATTTCCTTGTCAAAACGTTCTGCAATGTCATCATACCAAGTCTTAGTTTTAGCACGTTGACGCAACTCCTCAATATCTGTTTCACTAGAATTTCCCCCAAGTTCCTCTTGGATGGTCTTCATCTGTTGATGAAGAAAGTACTCGCGTTGTTGTTGATCAAATTCGTGCTTAACCTTGTCCTGAATTTCATTTTTAACCTCAAGCATCTTGAGCTCTAAGTTTAAACCTTCCAACACCTTTGAGGCGCGCTGTTTCAATTCGTCTAGCTCTAGTACCTCTTGCTTCTTATCAAGAGTCATACTGCTGTTTGACGAAATGAAGTTCAATAAAAATGTGTTGCTTTTGATATTGTCCAAAGCAGTTTGTGCTTCCGTTGGAATATGCGGACTGTCCTGAATTAATTGGGCTGCCACATCCTTAATGCTCTCCATTAAAATGTTGAACTCAACATCATCCTCCGCAGGCACAAACTCAGGCAAGAATTCAATCTTAGCTCTATTGTATGGTTCTGTCTGCGTCCATTCAAGGACTCTAAAACGCTTCTTGCCCTGAATAATAATGGTAGTATTGCCGTCGGGCATTTTAAAACTCTTCACAATCTGCGCCAAGGTTCCTATTGGGAAAACATCGGAAGCGTAAGGATCTTCGGTATCTCCATCGCGCTGCGCTATCATCCCAACATATTTAGGTTCTTCAGTAATGCTGCGAATAAGGCGCAGACTTTTATCTCGACCGGCCGTAATAGGAGCTACTACTCCAGGGAAGATGACCGTATTTCTCAATGGAAGAATTGCGAGTTCCTCGGGCAGATCCGTGGTATTTATCTCTACCTCATCGTCTGAAATCATCAACGGAATAAATTCCGTGCTTTCGTTAATTATATCGCTAAGTGACAAACTGTCCATAATTCAGTGCAACATCGTTAAAACTGCAGTGAAAGTGCAGTCAAGGTGTCATTTATAAGTTAAAAAAGGCCACTCTTTCGAGGGCCGCTAATATGGTTCAAAGGCTGTGCCGAAATCTATTGCTCGAAGAATCCAAGACTCATACCAAGCTTTAACATCAAACATCCGTCCATCGTATTTCTCGAAGCTGTATTTGCCTCGAGGTATTCCCTGGTATAGTTAAACCCTTCGATATTAGAGGCTGCAAAACCATTGTAGTAAATACCAAAGTTGTAGAAAGACTTTAGTGAACGGCGAATTCTCCATCCAAAACCCAAGGAATAGGCAACAGTATGACTAGTACCTGGGTATAATTCAATCTCCTCAGGGTATTGTGCGTTGGTATTTAGATTGGGTTGATAGGTTACTACATTAGCACCAACGTGTAAAAAAGGCGTGTGCGAATGACGCAGGTTGTACTTTCCGAAAGGAATGAAATGAATGTTTGTAAACACACCCATCTGAAGCAATTCTGTATCTACAACGTAATCTCTTGTTTCGTTGCCGTGAAGATTATCATGGCTATAAATGCTACCAAAATTTACATCGGCACCAACACTTAGCAAACTGCTCAAGTTGTATTTGAGTTGCGCACCAACACCAAATTTCACCTCTTGCGTAAAGGCATTCAAAGAATTCCCGTTTAAATCTCCTAGATAATTCTGAGACATGCCGTAACCTCCTAACTCTAGGAAAGATGTTGAACGCTGTGCTTGTGCTGTGAATGCGAAAAGCGTCAACACCACCGCAATGAGTACTCTATTTTTCATCGAATCTTGTTTTATCCTTCTCTTAAAAAGACCATGTGATCACCCTCGTGACTATATAGCCTGTAGCCGTCTAAATCAAACGACGCTAAGCCAAAAATAGTTTGAATATTTTCTTTAAATATCCATCTAGCCATTAATCCTCTGGCTTGCTTAGAAAAAGTAGAAATAGACTTTTGTTCTCCATTTTTCATTTGCTTAAAGTCAATATGAATAGTTGGTATCGTTACCGATTTCCAATCGAATGCCTTGGCATACTCAGTGCTGCATAAATTTACAGCGAAACCAGCCTCTTGTTTGTTCAGCCATTTCGTTAGCAGTGGTTTCCACAGCGCATATAAGTTCTTACAATCACCAACACTTAACCGGCTTTGCATTTCGAGTCGGTAGGGGACAATGTTCATATTACCGTTAACTACACCGTAAAGCCCACTTATGATAGCCAAGGAATTCTTTGCACGTTGCAAGGCGTTTGAACCTAGTGAATAGGCATCGAATCTTTTAAATGCTTCACCAGTGTAAGCGAACAACCCAGGTAATCCTTGCGAAGGGTCGATGTATTGCTTCTTATCCAAGGACCAAATGTTTTGGACCGATGTTAATAATGACTCGCTAACGTTGAACAGTTTTTTTTGATCGGAGGCATCCAACTCTTGAACGGCTGCTACTATAGCTGCTGTCTCTGCCTTGAAAGGGACAGGCGCAGAGCCTACATAAGGTGCATTTGACGGAAACGTTCCCATCCCTTTTGAAGGAGATAATAATATAATCGGGTTATTCATGGTGTCAAAAATAATAGCAAGACCTAACTTTATGGCTTTGGGCATGGCTTTTGTTCTGCACAATATAAGATTGACGCTATGAAAAAATGTACACTTCTCCTCTTTTCCGCATTGTTATTGGCAAGTTGCCACGGAGCTCGATATCACTTCAAGCAGGGAAACCGGTTTGCAGAGGCCGGAGCACTCAAACGTGCGGTAACAGAATATAAATTTGCACTCGACCGCCAACCTAATAAGGCGAAGTACATAGCGGCAATGAATACGCACGGTACAGCCCTTTTGGAAGAGCTCTACACCAACTACAGGTTTGCAGATGGAAACGATTCACTCTCGGTATACAAATTTTTGGAGGCGGAAAAATGGAAAATATACATAAAGCCTTATATCAGTTTAAGTCGCTACGAAGGGTTTTATACTCGAGATTTTATTGAGCAGCGCAGTCGATATATGGCGCGAGTTTACAAGCGTTCCCATAGCTTGATTCGTACTAAAGATTACCAAAAGGCCCAAAGGCGGCTGAGTGAGTTAAATGAATTGGATCCAAATTATAAGGACGTGAAAAGCCTCTTACGATTCAGTGAAGTGGAACCCGTGTATACAGCAGCGCTCGAAGAGTTTGAGCTCGGTAAATACAAAGAAGCCTATTACCGTCTACAGCCAATGTATAAGAAGTATCCAGACCAAAACGAGCTGAAGTTATTGATGGATGAAGCCCTAGATAGAGGCGTGTACCGAATCGGTATTGTGAGCGATCCAAACCTAACAGGGAAAGAATCATTGATGAGTAACGCGGTACAATCTAGATTGATTAGCGAATTGTACAGATTGGGCAATCCGTTTCTGGAATTAGTAGACCGCACGAATTTTGACCTCATTCAAGAAGAACAACAAGCTATTGTTCAAGGAACTACCTCTGACGGCGCCTTGACACAAGAGCTTTTATCGGCAAACGCATACCTCAAAGTAGTAGTTAATGTCGCCGATGAAATTGAAGGTGAGTTGAAATTGGAGACAAAAAAAGGATACGAACGATTTTATGTAAAGACAAAGAACAAAGAAGGCGAAACGGTAATGAATACGAAATATAGAAAAGTGACCTACCGCGAATACTGGAAGGAAAATCGAGTACACTACATCGCGGAACTTATCCTCACTGATCGTGCAACTTCTAAAATCCTAAGCGTTAATAGTTTTGAATTTGATGATGAGGATAAAGCGCATTACATCAACTACAACAATGACCAGCTGTTTCCAGGATATTGGAAATACCAAAGTCGTGACCACCATTCAGATCGACCTGAACTCGCAGAATACAAGCGGAAAGAACTCGCCCGGCTTCGTAAGGCATCTAAAAGTATCAAAAGCCCAGCGAAAATGCGTAAAAGTGCCATTAACTATTTTGCGCAAACCAGTGCGAAGCATATACAGACCTTAGATTTGAGACCATGAGAAAGTTTCTTGTGCTAACACTAAGCGCCCTAATTCTTTTGAGTTGTGGCGTGCAAAAATCGACCGTTCCAGGATGGGTTAGTGCGAAGCCTATCGATGAAAAGCGCACCTATGTTTATGGGGTAGGAATGTCTTACATCAATCCAAATACGGCCTACCAACAAGCTGCTCGTTCCAATGCCTTGGCAGATTTAGCCGGCGAAGTGGAGAGCCAGGTTTTTGATGAAAGTCGTTTACTTCAAAAAGAGGATCTAGGTGGATTCTCGTCATCCTTCAGTTCTCAAACGTTGACCACAAGCCACATCAAACTTGAAGGCTACGAACTCGTTCATACCTACTCGGATGAACTTAGATATTACGTATTGTATAAACTGGATTTGCCTCAATTTCTTGAAACAAAGGCGAAAAATGACGCTATCGCAATGGCTTATATTGACGGTAAACTTGAAATTAGTAACGGTTCTGAGAGGCCTGCTGGCAGTCGTTTTCAAGCATTGGCCGATGCACTTCAAAAGGGATTTGATCGACAATTTCTGAAAGATCCGAAGTTCAAAATTGAACTAAATGCAAAGCTCATCAATGGTTTAAGAAGTATAGAGCGAGACTTAACAGGTAGTATTCTATTGCCCGAAACGACAAATTACTTGGGTTTACCGGAACAATTCTCCGCTGTCCTTCAACTTAATGAGGAAGTATTGAATACAGCTGTAAAATTAACTTCAAGCTCAGGAAACTTCAGTTTTAACAGTGCATTAGGCTCCATACTATGTGAACATACTGGGCGCGAAAATGCAATCATACTCGAATGTCCTCTAGACTTTAAACGCTTACTTCCACAAAGTACTGCACTCGTTCACCTATGGTTGGAAGCTGCGAGCAACTGGAAAATCAGTGAAAGTCTTTTCTTTCAGAATACCATTATTGAAGTCAAGGCACCGGGAGAACTTCAAACTGCCATCGCCGAATCTATTTCAAGCACATTTAACACCAACAATGAGGCGCCTCTAATCCTTGAATTCAAAGGAAGTGAAACTACCGAACGAAACTTAGGAGACCGCACTAAGCACATTATCTCTGGAAGTTTTATACTTAAAACTTCGAGCAATACGGTGCTGTGGTCGAGCCAACGACTTATGAAGTTCGGGATAAGCACCAACCCTTCTGCTGCCAAGCAAACGGCATATGCTGAGTTTGACAAGGATATCCGGTTCTTTATTGTTCCCCAAATCATTCGCAACCTAGGATATTAATTTCCTATGCGTGCATAGGATTAATGTGTATATTCGAGTTATGAAGCCCGAAAAAACGTTTGATTTCCATATACGTAAAACTTGGATACAGATATCCAAGATGTACAATGAACTAGTATCATCACAAGGGCTCACCACATCGGTTGGAATGGCCCTTCTCAACATTGATATCAAACAAGGCATTCGCTCTACCTCGCTTGGACCGAAGATGGGTATGGAGAGCACCTCCTTAAGCAGGGTCTTAAAATCAATGGAATCACAGGGTCTTATTCAAAAGGTATCGGATCCCAATGATAAGAGATCTGTTGTCATTCGCCTCACAGAAGCAGGAATTTCAAAACGTAATGTCGCACGACGTGTTGTTATAGATTTTAACCAAAGTATCGTTAATAGGATAGGCGAAAAGCGTACACAAGAGTTTATTAATACCATAAGCGAAATTGATCATATCATCAGCGCTCAAAAGTAGTTTCCATATACGTGTTGTCAATCAAATAATTCTGCTGATTCCCTGGACATTAGCCGCGTCTTATTACCGCCACATAGTTCATAAATAGTTGAGGCATTTTAGGGCGATATTTCGAATTGCATTCAGTTTTTAAACACTTCAATACAAGAGTGTTTAAATTTATTTTCACCGCTTCATTATCAATTATTTAGAAATAGTTAACTTTATAGTATAAGGAAAGCTCTAGACAATTTTCTAGAAGCGTTCTTTGTGAAAGACCTATACACCGCCAAAGAATAATGTCAAAAAATAAACATTGTCCAAAATGCCACGGTCACAGCTATGTGAAGAGTGGTGTCATCAAAGGACGTCAACGCTATAAGTGCAAAGACTGTAATTATTACTTTACAGTTCAAAAGCTAGGTAAGAGAATTGATAATTACTATGTCGTCAAGGCACTTCAGCTTTACGTTGAAGGAGTTAGCTTTAGAGAAATCGAGAGAATTTTGGGAGTTTCACATGTCAGTGTAATGAACTGGGTCAAAGCGCATGGAATTAAGCGCCCGTTACACAGAGAAAATCTTAGACCGAGCTATCAACTGCTCAACCACGACGAGTTATCCGCATTTACGTCACATCCAGACAATTTAAATGGACATGGAATGATCATCACAGAAGTAGGTGATAAATTCATGGTCATAAAATGGAAAAATCAAAGAAAACCGCAACTCGAGCAGTTTTAAAAATCTCACTATCGTATCTTATTGACCAGTCAAGTCAATAAGTTATGAGCCACTATTTCATAGATAGCTTCGAGAAATACGAAGAAGCTTACAAAGCTTCAATCGATAATCCTACCGCATTTTGGAAAGAGATTGCGGGTGAATTCACTTGGCAAAAGCCGTGGAATAAAACATTGAAGTGGGAATTCAACACTCCGAACATAAAATGGTTCCAAGGCGGTGTTTTAAATATTACTGAAAACTGTTTAGACCGCCATCTTGTGGATCGTGGGGATGACATTGCCTTGATTTGGGAACCGAATGACCCGAAAGAACAAGAGGTCCGCATGACATACAAAGAATTGCATGCGGAGGTATCTCGATTTGCAAATGTTTTAAAAGCAAAAGGCTTAAAAAAAGGCGATCGCGTAGCAGTTTATATGCCTATGGTACCTGAGCTGACTATTGGAGTATTGGCCTGTGCTAGGATTGGCGCAGTGCATTCTGTGGTCTTTGCAGGATTTTCTTCAAATGCCCTTGCAGATCGTATCAACGATAGTCAATGTCTATGTGTATTAACCTCAGACGGGATGTACCGTGGCGCCAAAGCATTGCCTGTAAAAATTACCGTAGATGAGGCATTGAAAAGCTGTACTTCCGTGGAGAGCGTTATTGTTGTGAAACGCGACGGACGAGAGGTGGAAATGGTCGAAGGCCGTGACTACTGGTATGCAGAGGTTGCTGCTGAAGTAAGCGCAGATTGTGCTCCTGAGCCCATGAATGCCGAGGATATGCTCTTCATACTATACACTTCTGGATCGACCGGCAAACCTAAAGGTATCGTTCACACTTGTGGTGGATATATGGTTTACACCGCTTATAGTTTCCAGAATGTATTCCAATACGAAAGGGGCGATGTTCACTGGTGTACGGCCGATGTGGGTTGGATTACCGGTCATAGCTATATAATTTATGGACCGCTTTTAAATGGTGCCACTACGATGATGTTCGAAGGTGTACCCACTTGGCCAGATGCAGGGCGTTTTTGGGATGTGTGTGATAAGTATAAAGTGAACCAATTTTATACGGCTCCAACCGCTATACGTGCCCTCATAGCATATGGTGACGACTTCGTTGAGCGCGCAGATTTAAAATCCCTCAAGGTCATAGGATCAGTAGGTGAACCCATCAATGCAGAAGCGTGGCATTGGTACAATCAGAAGGTGGGACGAGGGAATTGTCCTATTGTAGATACGTGGTGGCAAACTGAAACCGGAGGTATTATGATTTCTGGTTTGGGAGCACATAGCCCACAACGTCCAACCTTCGCTGGTCGCCCACTTCCTGGCATTCAACCCGTGCTGTTAGACGGTGATGGCAATGAAATTACCGACGATGGTGTGGAAGGATATTTGTGTGTGAAGCACCCTTGGCCGTCGATGCTCCGAACGACATATGGTAATCACCAGCGTTGCAAGAATGTATATTTCAGCAACTATGAAGGCTACTACTTCACGGGTGACGGAGCACGTCGCGAAGACGGTATGTTCCGTATCATCGGTCGAGTAGATGATGTCATTAATGTAAGTGGACACCGATTCGGTACTGCAGAAATAGAAAACGCAATAAATGCGTCAGCGGTGGTGACCGAAAGTGCTATTGTTGGATACCCTCACGACATAAAGGGTCAAGGTATCTATGCTTACGTGATTATTGAAGAAGGCTACCAAAACGAGCAAGAAGTAAAAAGTGCAATTCTTAAAACGGTTATTAAAGAAATTGGCCCCATCGCAAAGCCTGATGTCATTCAAATAGTTCCCGGACTCCCAAAGACACGTTCAGGAAAAATTATGCGTAGAATTCTGAGGAAACTAGCCAGAGGAGACACGAGTAATCTCGGCGACACCTCCACCTTATTGGACCCAAGCGTGGTAGAAGCAATCAAACGTAGTGCTACCAAGGCTTGATGGTTGTTTAACAATTTATCAATCTGTCATATTTAAGACTAATTGCCTGTGGATTATGTGCTCTACAACGAGCTTTCTCGAAGCGAGGCTACAAAAGAAGAGATTGCTGTACCTTCGCAGGGATGATCAACATTCGCGAAGCACAGCAGCAGGATATGAAGGCCGTATTAGGTCTAATCACTGAACTAGCCATTTATGAAAAAGAGCCGGAAGCTGTTATGATTACGGAACAAGACCTGATTACCCACGGGTTTTCTGAAGGACGATTTGACTGTTTCGTAGCAGAACACAGAGACGCGGGTGTTATTGGTATGGCCCTTTATTATCCACGATACAGCACATGGAAAGGCCCTACCCTTCACCTAGAAGATTTGTACGTGAAGCCAGAATTTCGCCAAAGCGGCATCGGTAAACAACTTTTCGATGCTATAATAAAGGTAGCTGCTAAGCAGAATGTAGGACGAATGGAATGGACTGTGCTAGGGTGGAACGATCCGGCGTTAAACTTCTATAATAAATATAATGCTTCCATAGACCCTAAATGGCATTTAGGAACATTAACTAGAGAACAATTAGCGAAATACAAATGAGCACACCACTAGTCTTCAAATTTGGTGGTGCATCGATAAAGAATGCACAGAGTATGCACAATGTAGCTAGTATCATTGGCAGGTTCAACCATCGCCCTATGGTGGTTGTGGTCAGCGCTATAGGCAAAATGACCAATGCCTTTGAAGAAATAGTATCCAAATGGAGTAGCGGTAAATTTGAAGAGGCCAACACTAAGATTGACGCTATCGCCACCTTCCACCAGCAAATCATTAATGAACTTTTTGCAGACCCAACGGAAATAAACGAACAAGTAGCGGCTATTATCTCAAGCATTCAAGCAGGTTTGAGCAGACAAGATATGACCTACAGCGAAGGGTACGACTACATCGTCCACCACGGAGAATTAATCTCTTCCCGAATCATCGCTGCTTACGTGGGTATAGAAGAACCAACGGTTTGGCACGATACTCGAGATCTAGTAAAAACCGACGGTCAATTCCGACGTGCGACCGTTCAGTGGGACGAGACAAGCCGAGCCATCCGGTCCAATATCGTTCCGGATAAAATCAACATTGTCCAGGGATTCATAGGATCCTGCCCAGACGGACGCCCTACCACCTTGGGGCGTGAAGGGTCCGATTATACCGGTGCGGTATTCGCCTTTTGCCTTGGTGCAGATAGCCTCACCATCTGGAAGGACGTACCAGGTATGTTAAACGGAGATCCTAAGACCTTTGCAAATACCCAGAAGATTGATGCCTTGCCGTATAACGAAGCCATTGAATTAGCCTTCTACGGCGCTTCAATCATTCACCCAAAGACCATTCAACCGCTCAAAAAAAAAGGTATTCCATTACATATCAAGAGCTTTAAAGACCCTTCGCTACCAGGTACGACTATTGGTGATATCGACCAACCAGAGCCCACAGTTGCGAACTTCATCTTGAAGAAAAATCAAATCCTCATTCAACTCAGCACCAAAGATTTGGCCTTTATAGCTGAGCACCACCTCAGCGCAGTTTACAACCTGTTTGCTGAGCAGGGTGTGGTAGTCAACTTGATGCGAAACACAGCTACCAGAGCGATGTTCTGTATTGATAACGACGCAATCATTGTCCCAAAAGTTTTGCCAAAACTCACTCGTCAATTCGACATTGAGCTGACTTCATCCGTGGAATTATTAACTATTCGTCACACAAACGAAGAGGATGAAATTCGCGAAACCGGAGGTTTAGATATCCTTTTGGAACAACGAACGCCCTATACGGTCCAATTCGTTTTCAAACGCTTCTAATAAGGTTGTAGCGCCTCGAGTACTTTAGCCGCAAGACCACGACCCATTTTTTCAAAGCTTTCCTTAGTCCAGCCAGCAATATGCGGACTTAAGAGCACGTTTTCACGCTCCAGCAATTGTCGCAAGGTCTTTGGCAGTTCCCCTCTGAACAAGCTTGTAAAGCTCGACTTTTCGTATTCCAATACATCGAGACTTGCACTTAGCACCTTGCCTTCATCCATGGCCATTAACAATTCATCGGTCTTCACAATAGAGCCCCTTGCCGTATTGATAAAGTGAACAGGCTTAGTAAAGCCATTGAAGAACTGAACGTCCGCTAAACCACGAGTCTCATCAGTCAATGGTAAATGCAAACTGACTACATCAACTTCTGCCTGCAACTGCTCTAGAGTTGCCTCCTGAATACCTTTTGGTGCATAGTGCCGTTTATACTTGTCGTACGCCAGCACCTGCACACCCATATTTGCTAGCAACTCGGCAAATTCACTTCCCATAATACCGTAGCCAATGACACCTACTTTGAGCGATTGTAATTCGCGCCCTTTGTTGGGTTCTCGCAACCACTTGCCTTCCTTTATCTCCCTGTGGACGCGTGGAAGATTATTCAGCAAACTGAGCAACATACCCAGTGCGTGCTCCGCCACTGCACGTGCATTCCCTTCGGGAATACGCTGGCACGAAATACCGCGCTTTTCAACTTCAGCAAGGTCAATATTTTCTAGGCCCGCGCCTAGGCGTCCGATGACTTTCAGTGAAGGGAATTGGCTTAAGAAATCAGCATCTACAGGCATACGAGAGCGTATGATCAAGACTTCTGCATCGCTATGGCTTGCAGAAAGCTCCTCCAACAGCGCCGAGAATTCTCGAACGAGCTGCAGACCGCCCGCTCGCAAATCTTGCTCTAAAAACGGGTGTGTGTCGTCAAGGAGAAGCGCTTTCATTAGTATCCAATTATCAATCGGCCAATTTGAAAATAGATAATTAGCCCAATAACATCGTTTGCTGTGGTGATAAAGGGCCCTGTAGCCAAGGCTGCATCCACTTTAAATTTATCGAGCATCAATGGGATAAAAGTGCCAAAGAGTGAGGCAAAGACAATCACAGTGAGCAGCGAAGTACTTACCGTCAAAGTTATAAGTTGGTCGTAGCCTAGAAGCAGACCAGCGCCGTACATAACTAAGGAAAGAATGAGACCATTAAAAAGTCCTACGGCCAATTCCTTAATCAACTTTTGGATCATATTGTTCTCCTTTCTATCGCTCGCCAAGGCTTGTACGACAATAGCCGAAGATTGAACCCCAACATTTCCAGCCATCGCCGCAATAAGCGGCATAAAGAAGGCCAATGCAGGAACAAGCTGAATATCTTCCTCATTCTGGCCGATAATTAATGCAACAATGAGGCCTCCAAAAAGGCCAATCAAAAGCCAAGGGATGCGTGCGCGGGTAACTTCATAAACACTATCATCGCTTTCTACCTCATCGGTAAGACCCGAGGCCAATTGGTAATCGCGCTCCGCTTCTTCACGAATAAAATCGACCACATCATCCAATGTAATTCGACCCAGGAGCTCACCAGCAGCGTTTACCACCGGAATAACAAAAAGATCATACTTCTGCATCATGTTCGCTACCTCCTCTGCAGGCGTCGTACTCAATACAGTATGCTCTATTGGGCGGTACAGCTCGGAAATAGGTGCTGTGCGCTGTGCGGTCAAAAGCTTCTTCAAGCTCAATGTTCCAACTAAAATATCATTATCATCAACCACATAAACGGCGTGAACGCGATCAATATGTTCTGCTTGTGATCGCATTGCTGCTACACAGCGAATAGCCGTGAGACTTTGATTAACTACAACCAATTCTGTTGCCATTAATGCACCAGCAGTATCCTCTTCGTGGGTAAGTAACTGGGCAATTTTCTTCGCCTGCTCCACATCCTCTACTTGAGAGAGAACCTCTTTGGTCATCTGCTCTGGTAATTCAGAGAGCATATCCGCAGCGTCATCGGAATCCATATTTCCGACTAACTCCTGTGCAATTTCCTCTGTCGAATAGGTTGCTACCAGCTCGCCACGTTCATCCTCGTCAAACTCAACAAGAATATTAGCGGCTAATTCAGGATCAATTCTTTCAAAGAAAGCCGAACGTTCTTCTGCCACTAATGTCTCCAACACCTCCGCCATATCGGCAGGGTGGATACCATCAATAATCTGCGCGAAATCAGTCTCGTTAGTCTCACCTAAGGCCTTGACTATACGTGCTCTAATGCTCATTTCTTCCATCTTCAATCGCAGTTAAAAGTTCAACAAATTCCGTGTGGGACAATTGCTCCGCACGCTTACTTAGGTAGGGATGGTCGAAACCTTGTGGCAAGTTAAGCACTTTCAAGGCATTGCGTAGTGTTTTTCTTCGCTGGCCAAAAGCGGCTTTTACACCGCGCTTAAACAACTTGAAATCTATATCAAGATTCTGCGACTTACGAACCATATGCATCACACCACTGTCCACCTTAGGGGGTGGGTTAAATACAATAGGAGGTACTGTAAAGTCGTAGGTCAGGTCGTAGTAGGCTTGACAAAGCACAGAAAGAATGCCGTAGGTCTTGTTTCCAGGGGGCGAGCACAAACGCTGAGCCACTTCTTTTTGGAACATTCCTCCAAAGAGTGGAATCTGATCCATATGGTCCAACACCTTGAAGACAATCTGAGAACTGATGTTGTACGGGAAGTTCCCCACCACAGCGAATTTCTCTTCACCAAAAGTCTTTGAGGGGTTCCACCTTAGGAAATCTTCTTCAAGAATTCGTGCACTTAAAGTGTTGTAATGCGATTTTAAATAGCTCACGCTTTCGGCGTCAATCTCCACGACCCAAGTCTCAATAGAGGTGTTGTCTAACAAGTGTTTGGTCATCACGCCCATACCTGGACCAATCTCCAAGACCTTTTCGACACCATTGAAAGGAACGACATTCGCAATGCGTTTTGCAATGCTTTCGTCCTTTAAAAAGTGCTGTCCTAGGTACTTTTTTGCACGTACTTGACCTCGATTATTCATACTGTAAAGGTAGTGCTTTGTTACGGCCTTCTTCTCATACATTAACCGTAACTTAGCCTCACTTATTACAATAGAAATACCACTGACCATGGTACAACCAACTACTCTTGGAGAATTCATCGTCGAAAACCAGAAGGATTTTCCCTTTGCTACTGGAGATTTATCTCACTTACTGACTTCTATTCGCTTAGCCGCAAAGGTGGTCAACCGCGAAATCAATAAAGCAGGATTAGCAGATATTCTGGGCGCCATGGGCCAGGACAACATCCAAGGAGAAGCCCAACAAAAGCTCGATGTTATGGCAAACGACACCTTTATGCGCGCCTTGCGCTCTATGGGGCAAGTTTGTGGCGTAGGATCCGAAGAAGAAGAGCATTATGTGAGCTTTGATGACGACATTCACAATGATGCTAAATATGTGGTTTTGATGGACCCACTAGACGGGTCAAGCAATATCGATGTAAATGTGAGTGTGGGAACCATTTTTTCCATTTACCGCAGGATAACTGCAGAAGGTACCCCCGTGTCTTTAGAAGATTTCTTGCAGCCTGGAGATGCCCAAGTCGCCGCGGGATATGTAGTTTACGGTTCTTCTACAATGCTCGTATACACTACGGGAAATGGCGTAAATGGCTTTACACTAGACCCATCTATTGGCGTGTTCTGTTTATCGCACCGAGATATGCAAATTCCAAAATCAGGTAATATTTACAGTGTAAACGAAGGAAATTACGTGCATTTCCCAAAAGGCATAAAAGAATATATCAAATATTGCCAGCATTACGACATAGCTTCGGGAAGACCATATACCTCTCGATATATAGGCTCTTTAGTTTCTGATTTTCATCGCAATCTTATCAAAGGTGGGGTGTATCTTTACCCCACAGGAACGATGGCGCCAAATGGTAAGCTTCGCCTGTTGTACGAGTGCAACCCACTCGCATTTATAGTTGAACAAGCAGGCGGTACAGCCACGAACGGTAAACAGCGAATTTTAGAACTCCAACCAAGCGAATTGCACGAGCGAGTTCCTTTCTTCATCGGTTCACCGGAAATGGTGGATATGGCCCACGCGTTTTTACGCAAGTACGAAGAAGAATAGAACTTGGAAATAGCAGATTTACTATCCCGCTACCACAGCCACCCTTTAGTTAAACAGCTCACCACAGCATATGGTTTGAAGCAAAATATTGCCTTAGGATTTAATGCTGCCGGAGGCTCTCATACTGCCGTGTTAGCCGCTGCCACCTATGAGAATACTGGAGGTATGCAGTTCATCATTACCAGCAGCAAGGAAGAAGCTGCTTACATTCAAAACGACATTGAAAAGCTGCTCCCGTTTGTAAAGAGCTACTTCTACCCTGCTTCGTACCGCAGACCGTATGAGGTAGAGACCACAGATAATGCAAACGTATTGCTCCGTGCGGAGGTATTGAACCACTTAAGTACCCGCCGAAAGGCTCCTATCCTCATTTCTTACCCCGATGCCTTGTTCGAAAAAGTGGTGACAAAAAAGGAATTGGAAACCAATACCCTTAAAGTGAATCTTGGGGACCAGCTAAGTCTAGATTTTCTGAATGAAACGCTATTTGAATACCAGTTTGAACGTGTAGACTTTGTAGTTCAACCGGGCCAATTCTCCGTTCGTGGTGGTATCGTCGATATTTTCTCCTTTTCCAAAGACCACCCGTATCGTGTTGAGTTCTTTGACGACGAGGTCGAGAGCATCCGCTTCTTCGATATTGAAACGCAGCGTACCGTGGGCAAGGCCGCTAAAATGAGCATTGTCCCTAACGTAGAGAATAAAACGTTCTTGGAAAGTCGTGCTTCGCTGCTGAGTTACCTCCCCAAGGAAACACAACTTTGGATGGATACACCATCCATCGCGGTTGCGAAGCTTGATAGATTGATGGAGCTCGCCCACGAGCGTTACGAAGAACTCGGAGATACTTTTTACCGCGCAGCCCCAGGAGAGCTTTTTATCAGTGGAGATGCATTAAAGCGTGGCTTATTAGAATTTCCACGCGTGGAATACGGGCGTAGTGAATGGACCTCAGAAAAGTTGGAGAGCAAGGCATTGCCACAAAGAGCGTTCAACAAAGATTTTCAGCTCTTGGCCCAGACCTTGTTGCGCAGCGAGAAAGAAGGCGTTGAAACCGTATTGATGTGTTCAAACCTGAAGCAGATTGAGCGCTTCCACGCGATTTTTGAGGATTTAGAATTGGCCCCAAAGTATGCAACCACGGTGGGTGCCTTGCATGAAGGGTTCGAAGATGAATTGGCCAAGACGTACCTCTATACCGATCATGAAATTTTCGACCGTTACCAAAGATTCAATATCAAAAACGGTGCGAAAAAGAAACAGGCCATCACCCTCGAGCAGCTGAATGCGCTGGAGTTTGGGGATTATGTGACGCATGTAGACCACGGGGTTGGAAAGTTCGGAGGGCTTCAGAAGGTCGATAACAACGGGAAAATTCAGGAGGCCATAAAGCTCGTTTACCGCGACAACGACATCCTCTATGTCAGCATCCATTCCCTGCATAAGATCAGCAAATACAACGGTAAGGATGGAACCGCACCAATGCTACATAAGCTTGGATCGGCGCAGTGGCAGACGCTTAAAAAGAAAACAAAAGCGAAGGTGAAGAAGATTGCCTTCGATTTAATCCAACTATACGCAAAACGTCGCGAAGCCATTGGGTTCCAGTGTGCACCGGATGGGTACTTGCAGCACGAATTAGAGGCGTGCTTCCTCTTTGAGGATACTCCGGACCAGATGTCTGCTACCGAGGCCATCAAGAAGGACATGGAGAGTCGTATGCCTATGGACCGACTAATCTGTGGAGATGTAGGCTTCGGAAAAACAGAAATCGCCATACGTGCTGCTTTTAAAGCCGTCGCTAATGGCAAGCAGGTCGCTGTATTGGTGCCGACAACTATTCTTGCGTTCCAGCACTTTAAGACCTTTTCTAAAAGATTGGAAGGATTTCCCGTAAACGTGGATTATATCAATAGATTCCGTAGTACCGGTCAACAGCGAGAAACACTAAAGAATCTAAAGGAAGGCAAAGTGGACATCCTTATTGGTACACACAAATTGGTAAGCAAGAGTGTCGTTTTTAAGGATCTTGGGCTTTTAATTATTGACGAAGAACAGAAGTTTGGAGTAGCCGTAAAGGACAAAATCAAAACTCTCAAGGTCAACGTAGACACTTTAACACTTACTGCAACACCTATCCCCCGTACTTTACAGTTTTCGTTGATGGCGGCGCGTGACTTAAGTGTGATGACCACTCCACCACCAAATAGACAGCCTATTGAAACGAAATTGGTCGGCTTTAGTGAAGAAGGCATCCGCGATGCGATTAGCTATGAGATTCAACGAGGTGGACAGGTGTTCTTCATCAATAACAGATTGAGCAATATTCAAGAAGTCGCCGGGATGGTAAACCGATTGGTTCCGGATGCCCGCGTTGCCATTGGTCATGGTCAGATGGAGGGTAAAAAGTTGGAGAAAGTCATGCTTGACTTCATGGACGGAAAGTACGATGTACTCGTAGCCACTTCAATCATTGAAAGCGGACTGGACGTACCGAATGCCAACACCATCATCATCAACAATGCCAACCACTTCGGGATATCTGATCTCCACCAGATGCGTGGTCGTGTAGGCCGTTCGAACAAGAAGGCGTTTTGTAAGTTGATCACTCCACCTATGAGCACTTTGACAGAAGAGGCTCGAAAAAGACTGCGTGCGCTCGAGCAATTCACTGATCTGGGTTCTGGGTTCAAGATTGCTATGAAAGATCTAGAGATTCGCGGCGCTGGGGATATGCTAGGCGGTGAACAGAGTGGATTTATCACGGATATGGGCTTTGACACCTACCAGAAGATTCTGGCGGAAGCCGTAAAGGAATTGAAGGAGAACGAATTCAAAGATCTCTACGAAAAAGAGAACAAAGACAAAGGGTCCGATTTTGTAGACGAAGTTCAGATTGATACCGACATGGAATTATTGATTCCAGACAACTACGTGAACAACATTGAGGAGCGCCTCAAGTTATATCAACGCTTGGGTGAAATCACACAAGAGGAAGATTTGCAGTTCTTTGAAATGGAATTAGAAGACCGATTCGGCCCTATCCCACCATCTGTGGCAGCCCTGCTCTATTCCTTACGCATCAAATGGCTGGCCAAGCATATTGGATTCCAAAAGCTCATTATAAAGATGGCTAAGTTTATAGGGCACTTTGCCGCTGAAAACAACAGCGAATATTACCAACTGCCTATTTTCTCCGCCATCCTTGGCTACTTGCAGCGTAATCCGCGTAAGGTTCAAGTGAAACAAAAGGGGGAGAAACTCACCTTTGTCGCACAAAATATTAGCGAATTACAAGACGTTCATCATATGCTGAGCAGCATCGTTGAATTGGAAAAACCAGTAGAAGCGTAATGAAAGTTCAAGACTTTATTGATTCTAGGTTGGCGGAATTGGCCGATTATAAAAAGCAATTTGAAACTGCCTTTTACTTCCTAAAGGAGGACGAGTTGTTTTTTATCCCCGAGGGTGAAAAGTGGTCTGCGATCGAGTGCATCGAGCATATCAATAATGTGAGTGAGGTCTATCTGCCCCAGCTGACCAAAGTATGTCAAGCGGAGGAAGCAGGCCAAAGTGAAGAATTAACTCTGAGTTGGTTCCAAAAAAAAGCTCGTGGATGGATGTCGCTACTCAGCAAGCCTAAGGCGATAAAAATCCGTGCACCGAAGAAGCTCGAGCCGCGACGCATTCAAAACCAAGAACTGAAGATGAGTGCACAGAAGGTGATGGAAAACTTCATTTCTGACCTTAGCCAGATTGAGAAAATCTTACGTATTATTTCCCACAGCCCTAAGCTCAGGAATACGAAAATCATGAGCGCCGCTCCTCCAATCAAAGTCAAAACCTTAACCGGATTAGAAATGATAGTGCCGCATATCGGTCGTCACCTCGAACAAGCCGAGCGCATATTAAAAGGCGGACGATTGGCAAAAGAGGGGCAGGTCGAGAACCCTGACATCATCTTCCCTGCTCGCGAAACAGAAAAAGAGCAAGGGTAAATTCAGCTGGAAAGACAGGATAAAAAAACCCTCGCGGACGATAGCCGCGAGGGTTTAGTTGAACTATTTTTCGATGACTACATCACCTTAATCCAAAGCTTACCGTTGTACTGGCCATTAAAGCCTGTATTGCGCGCTTGATTTGCAGCATTGTAGTTGTTGAATTTCAATAAGAATACATAGTACATGTTGTTGTTTGGATCTTGAAAGATGTCTGACCCTACACCCTGAGCACGAAGCTTGCTCTGTAGTTTCACAGCATTGTTTCTTGAGCCAAACACCCCGGCAGTAACATAATACCCTTGTGAACCTGGCTGAACATTTCCAGCATACTGGTTAGGATTGTATCCAGTGATGTTCGAATTCACAGCACCACCACCTTGCGGCGTCTGTGGATACATGTTTCCTCCGGCATCAGTATTAGGATCAAAGCCTCCATTGCCTGTGCCGTCACCTGTATTAATTCCACCTTGAGCAGCAGAATTAGCAGTAGCTTCATTGGCAGCAGCTGCAACAGCCTCGCTTAGCTCGCCTTTCATTGCTTCTTTCTCTGCATCAAATAGAGACTTGTTTTGTTCCGTTATCTCATCCTTGAACTCGTCCAAACGATCATTAAATAAATCTTCTAGATCACCTGATTGACGGCGCTGACGGTCTTTCAACTTCTTGATTTCGTTTTCAAGACGCTTGTCTTTCTTGCTTTCACCAAAGGTATAGCGCAACATAAACTCGTGCGAGTTACCCAAAGCGAAACCATAGGTGTTTAATGAAAAGTCGTACGCGTAACCTAAGCTAATGTTTTCCGTGACATGCACACCAGCGTTACCCGTAACCGCATAAGAAGAACGGTAAGCTGCACCCACGTAGAAGTACTCTTTGTGGTTGAACATCAAACCAGCATCAACCTGGGGAATAGTTACCTCATTGGCGCGTACCGTTACAAATGGGCTTAAGGTCATCAAGCCCTTCTGAAGTTGCACATCGTAAGCCGTATTCACCACATAATGACGCATGTAGTGGTACTGGTAAGGACTATTGAAGTTATCACCGAAATCAACCTTTGGGGCTAAAATATTTGGAACTGCTGCACCGATATTAAAGTCTCCAAATTGTAAGTTGAAACCGAAGTTCAAATCAAATTTTGAACTGTTCAGTTGGCTGTACAATACTGGGTCCAATTCATCCGGTACACGAATACCAGCTACGTTTATGTTATTGTTCACGTATCCAGCACCCAAGCCCAAACTCAAACTATTCTTATCTGTGAACTTTACGTGCCATGCGTAAGAACCGTAAAAACCTGTTCTACTCACAATATCTGTATTATCACTAAAAGCATATCCACTATAACCAAATTTCAAATCATTTTGGTTGCCGTTGAACGCCATAAATTGGGTCTCAGGAGCGCCCTGAATATTAGTCCATTGACGGCGATTAAGAATAGAAATCTCTGTTTTTCCTTCAATCCCACTAAATGCAGGATTGAACAGGTAAGCAGTATTCAAATAACTTGAAATCAGTGGTAATTGCTGTGCACTGGCAGTTAGACTTCCAACCGACAATACGAGTATTAATAGTTGCTTTCTCATGGTTAGAAGTTGTTAAGAATGGTTACTGCGGCCTTGACCCTTATGTTATTATCAAAGGTTAAGACATAATAATAAGTACCGTCTTCCAATTTGGCACCGCCATCCGTGGTGCCACCCCAAGCATTGTTATAAACTTCTTGGTTGTATACTGGTGTTCCCCAACGTGTGTAGACAGTAAACTCGCAAGCATCGCCGTTGGTAACGCCAGCAAGATCAAGGATATCATTATTTCCATCACCATTGGGTGTTATGACATTTTGGAGATTCCCGTAGATGTCGGCGATTATTATATTGGTGTCTTGCTCACTAACATAAACCTGGACGCTGGCCGTATCCGTACACCCGTTTATGTCCTCTACCTGAACGTAGTAAGTGATTGTATCCACGGATGGGATGGCCAACGTGCTTGAGCCAAGATGGTTGCTGTAGTAAGAAGGTGCATCGGCGAACCAATAGTAACTTGTTCCACCCGTCGAACTCAATGTTGTGCTCTCTCCTGGGCTGATAACCTGAGGGGATGCCGAAGCAGTGGCGACTAGCGTGTAATTATAAATATCGAGGGTATCCACTGTTTTGCACTGATTCACACCATAGGCCTCAATCACATATTGTCCAGGAATACTCAGGAAATTCTGCTTGCCAACAAATACACCACCGTTCCAAGCAAAATTCAATGCGTTACTTTGGAGAGAAACCAAAACACTATCGAACGCACAAACACCTAAAGAGTCCCCCGGCAGGATAGAAATATTTGGAAACGGTACAAAGCTGACCGTTGTTTCATTCGAGATGTAATCACAACTTTCGTTCGTTAATATTAAGCGGTAATCAGCTGTATCTGCTATAATAGCTGTATCTACGGTCAACCAAGGTAATGTATCGTTGGCCAAATTTAGCCAGTTTGCACTACCTGACGGGTAGGCTACTTGCCATTGGTATTCCCAAGAATCATATAGGACGGTATCGGTCGCCGTTAGCAGCGTTGAATCAGTAAGACACAAAGTAGTTGTTGGTGAAGTTTGACCCGGCCATGCTTGATTTATCACTGCTGTAGAGGGAACAGTATCCACGGTTACCCAAAAGGCGTTCGAAGTGTCCACACAACCTCCAGGAACAGAGGTCACCTCCAAATACCACTGGCTTGTGGTATCCACATCAACTGCTGCAGCCGTATCCCCAGTGTAGTACCAGACTGTATCACCAAAATTATCCACGCTATCTGCCTTCAACCAGTTAAACTCATAACCCAAAATACCCGGTGAAGGGAAGGAAAAGTATTCTAATGTTGCCACAGTGCCTTCACACATGCGAATTGAATCCAATCCGATGTAGTTGATTCCCGCACCACCGTTAGCGAATAAATCAGTACCTGGTTGATATGAATTCACAATAGTATCTACCGAAGTTGCATCACAAAGGTTTGAACTAACCTCAATGCCGTAGGTGCCTGAGGCCGTAACGAAAAGTGTATCGTTCGTTTCACCAGCAATGGCAGCACCGCCACTCAACCATTGGTAGGTGTAGCTTTGGCCTGTTGGCGCTTGATTTGCAACCAAGAGTGCAGTATCGCCTTCACAGAAAGTGATTTCACCGTCTTTATCAAACCAGTTGTAAGCAGTAATACCTGTCGTCGGATTTGCACCAATAATGACGTTAGAAATGGTATCAGAAATCACGACAGGATTTGAACTGACCATTCTAAATGCATAAACACCTTGAGGGGTGTTATCTGGAATTAAGACATCTATCGCATTTCCAGTACTCACTCCGTAAGCAAGTAATGGTGATATCGATACAAATGTACCGTTAAAGCTTCCTGTATTATCACTCATTTCGACGGAGAAGGTATTGCCTACGTTGAACGGAGAGGTAATATCAAAAGCCATAATAAGCGAATCTCCTTGACACGCTTGAAGACTTATGGTTGGAGTGGTCGTGCTTTGACTAAAAGCGGATAGGCCTCCCAACAAAAAAGTCAATGAGAGTAAAAACTTTCTCATGAATAATTGTTTTGGGTTTTGAGTTATTGCAATGCTTGCTAAACACAGCTAATTTCGTACTTGTTTAACAATAACCGTGCTACATTTGTGGATTAATAGACCTTTTCTATCAACAAATAGCCATTATGAAGCCCCGACTCAGGAAAAAACTTACAAAAGACTTGGAAAAATTCAACATTATTAACGGTGTCGAATTACAACAAAAACTAGTTCAGTGGTTGGATAAAGAGGTTGCCTACTACAACTGGACTGGTTTTTACTTCATGAATAACGAAAAGCAACAACTCGAAATCGGACCCTACGTTGGCGCGCATACTGATCACACAGTAATCCCTTATGGAAGAGGGATCTGTGGTCAAGTTGCTGTTTATGGCAAAATATTTGAAGTGCCTGACGTTTGTGCCCAAGACAACTACTTGAGTTGCAGTCTAGCAACGAAAAGTGAAATTGTAGTACCAATCTACCAAGGCCAGAAACTTGTAGGTCAAATAGACATTGATTCTCACGAACTAGACCCGTTTACGCAAGAGGACCACGACCTTTTAGAGGCTGTGGCAAATTTTGTCGCGAAAAGACTTTAAGCCTGCATTCTTATCGCTTCAACAGGATTTAATCTAGAAGCCATCCATGCTGGTATAAATCCAGAGAACAGTCCAATAATCCCACTAAGTCCAAGTCCTACAATAATATTTTTTAAGCTTAACAAAATGTCAAAGTCAAAGACATTAGCTGCCGCTAGAGCTCCAAAATAGACCAGAAACAGCCCCGTAGTTCCACCTATCAGACATAGCACAATACTTTCGGTCAAAAACTGAAGTAAAACGACGAAATTCTTTGCACCCAAAGCCTTTTGAATGCCTATTTCATTGGTACGCTCACGTACACTAACAAACATAATATTGGCAATCCCAAAACCACCAACCAAGATGGAAAATCCGCCAATCACAGTACCCACCAGTCCTAAAACACTGAATAATCCATCGAGACGATTTGAAATCAATGAGGGGTCATTTAGTGCAAAATTATCATCGGACCCTGGACGAAGACGGCGAATAGAACGCATCAAACCAGTTAACTCGTCTTTTAATTGTGCAAGGGATATGCCTGCTTTTGCGCTGACCATAATAAAATTGCCATCGTTTTTATCCGTATTGACAATCGTTCGAACGAACTTAAAAGGCACCAAGACCATTTTATCGTAACTCTGTCCAACCAGGCTCTCTCCTACCTTTTCAAAAACACCAATGACTGTTAGTTTCTGCCCGCGAATGGAAATTTGTTCACCAACAGCGCTTTCGCCCCCAGGAAACAGACCCTCCTCAATATTGGCTCCGATAATACAAAACGACTTACCGCCATACATTTCATTTTCCGTAAAATAACGCCCCTGCTTAAGATCAAAGTCCCAGATTTGGTTGTATTCATAGGTAATCCCAAGCACCTCTAGACCGCCGGCATCCAATCCGTTTCGTTTAGCTATTGCGCCACCAAGTGAAGTTCCAAAGGCAATATTCTCCGCGTATTGAGAACGCTTTTTGAGCTGGTCACTCTCCTTGCTTAAGGGCACTGGTCTGTTGAGGTATTTCCACCAGGCGTATTCACCGCCGCCTCCCCACGGCCATTTCTGAACGTAAACCACGTTATCACCTAGTTGACTCACGCTATCTCGAATGTTCTTCTCAAGTGAGTCAACTATGGAATAAACTAAAATGATGGCAAATATTCCGATGGTGATTCCCAATAGGGAAAGAACAGTTCTTAATTTGTTTACTGTCAGTGAAATAACAGCGAAAATCAAGCTTTCTTTTATTAGGCGAATGAAAACAATCACGAGGTATTGGGTTTCTCTCAAAATTAGAGAGAAAAGAGCACAATAAGGCACCAATTATGCTACTTTTGAACTTTGTTATAATTCATTCAACAATCTTGAACGATATGCGCATAAAAAACGCTCTTATTTCGGTTTTTCACAAGGACGGTCTTGGACCTATTGTTGACGCACTAAACGACGGTGTAACAACAATTTATTCAACAGGTGGAACTCAAACCTTCATTGAAGGTCGTGGTATCCATGTGGAGCGTGTTGAAGATTTAACATCGTACCCATCCATTTTAGGAGGACGCGTGAAGACCTTGCACCCAAAAATTTTTGGTGGCATCCTCGCGCGAAGGGATAATGAAGAAGATCAAGGACAAATGAACGAATTCGAAATTCCATATTTCGATCTAGTTATCGTAGATCTTTATCCATTTGAAGCAACAGTGGCTTCTGGCGCACCGGAACAAGATGTTATTGAAAAAATTGATATTGGTGGCATCTCATTAATACGTGCTGCTGCAAAAAACTTTAAAGACTGCTGGATCATATCAAATATGGAACAGTATGAAGATGCACTTTCAGTATTGAATAGTGAGGAAGGTGCTACCCTCGAAGTTAGAAAACGATATGCGCTTGAGGCCTTTGATGAAAGCAGCAACTACGACACTGCCATTTACAGATACTTCGCAGGCGATAGTCTTGATCTAAAAATGAGCGGACGACAAAAACAAGGCTTACGCTACGGCGAAAACCCACACCAAGAGGCAGCCTACTTTGGCAATCTGAAGGATGCATTCGAGCAAATCCACGGAAAAGCGTTGAGTTATAACAACCTATTAGATATCGATGCAACAGTGAATTTAATCCGAGAATTTGACGATACGACCATTGCTATCATCAAGCACAATAATGCTTGTGGTTTGGCAACTAGAGCTTCTCTTTCGGAGGCATGGGATGCTGCTTTAGCCGGTGATCCTGTAAGTGCTTTTGGTGGGGTAATTGCTGCAAACAGAGTAGTAGATAAGGCGACTGCCGAGAATATGAATACATTATTCTTCGAAGTCCTCATGGCACCAGGTTATGATGCTGATGCTCTCGAAATATTGAAAAGCAAAAAGAATCGTATTCTTCTCATCTTAAAGGATTACGAAGTACCTTCTTACAATGTTCGTACTGTCCTCAATGGAACTTTAGTACAAGAAAGAGATAAAAAATTCGAGGGTCCTGCAGATATGGAGACTGTAACGAAAGTAGCACCCACGGCGCAGCAGCTTGAAGATTTAGAATTCGCATCCAAAATTTGTAAACACACAAAGTCAAATACTATCGTTTTAGCCAAGGGTGGCCAATTATTAGGATCAGGTACAGGACAGACTTCAAGAGTAGACGCTTTGAACCAAGCTGTAAAAAAAGCAAATCGTTTTGGTTTTGACCTCAACGGAGCCGCGATGGCTTCCGATGCATTCTTCCCTTTCCCGGACTGTGTCGAGATCGCCGATAAAGCCGGAATCACCTGCGTTATTCAACCTGGGGGCTCCATCCGTGACAAGGAAAGCATTGCTTATTGCGACGAGAACGGATTAGCAATGGTTACTACGGGAGTCCGTCACTTCAAACACTAATTTTTATTACCTTCAAGCCATGGGTTGGTTTAGTTTCATGACAGAGGATATAGCGATTGACTTGGGTACAGCCAATACGCTTATCACATATCAAGACAAGGTGGTAGTAGACTCACCATCTATTGTCGCACAAGACAGAAGAACAGGGCAAATTATTGCTGTAGGAAAGGAAGCGCGTCAAATGCACGGCAAGACGCACGAAAACATCAAAACAATACGTCCTTTGAAGGATGGAGTAATTGCTGATTTCGAAGCTTCTGAATACATGATTCGTGAGCTCATTAAGAGCATACCTGCCTTCAAAAAAAGACTTTTTCCTCCAAGCCTTCGCATGGTGGTTTGTATTCCATCAGGAATTACAGAAGTTGAAAAGCGCGCTGTTCGCGACTCTGCCGAACACGCCAATGCGAAAGAAGTATACCTCATCCACGAACCTATGGCTGCGGCTGTTGGTATCGGAGTAAACATTCTCGAACCTAAGGGGAACATGATCATCGATATCGGTGGAGGTACGACAGAGATTGCCGTGCTCGCTATGGGTGGTATCGTATGTGATAAATCCATTAAAGTCGCTGGGGATGTATTTACGAATGACATAGCGAATTACATGAGAACACAACATAACCTTTACGTTGGTGAGCGCACTGCAGAAAACATCAAGATTTCTGTTGGAGCGGCCTTAGAAGACCTTGATGAAGCGCCTGAACCATTCCAAGTCCAAGGTCGTGATCTTCTCACAGGTAAGCCAAAACAAGTAAGTGTTACTCACGGTGAAGTAAGCAGAGCACTAGAGAAGAGCGTGACTCGCATTGAAGACGCTATAATGGAAGCCTTGAGCAACACACCTCCTGAACTTGCTGCAGACATCTTCAACAGCGGTATATACCTTGCCGGAGGGGGTTCAATGCTTCGTGGATTGGACAAGCGTATTTCGATAAAAACCGACCTTCCAGTATACGTTGCTGAAGACCCACTGCGTGCAGTTGTGCGAGGAACCGGTGTTGTTCTCAAGAACATCGATCACTTTAAGACGGTCTTAGAAAACTAAAAAGCCCACCATGCAGCAACTGATACTCTTCTTATCGAGGTATCGCAATAATCTGTTGCTCATAGCCCTTTTGCTATTGGCGGTTATACGTCATTCATTTAAGAATCCTGTTTCAGAACACTGGGTGAATACAGTAGGAACTGGACTTGCCGCTACATTTACCGATGCTACCAATGGTTGGAAAACCTACTGGTCCCTTGAAAAAGTAAATGATGAATTAGCCCGCGAAAACGCCATTTTAAAGGCCGCAATGAAGTCCAATATTGCCCCAGAGTTTGCTGCCTCAGCTCAGTACAATTATATCCCTGCAAAGGTCATCGACCACAGCTACAAAAAAGTAAACAACTACATTATCATAAATGCAGGCAACAGACTAGGTGTTCAGCCTGGAATGGGTGTGGTGAGTGCCGAAGGTTGGGTGGGCACCGTGAGCGAAAGTACAAGAAACTACGCTTACGTTTTACCGTTCACCCATAGCAAAGGAGATATTGGTGCTCGTATAGAAGGTAAAGGATTGGGACAATTGAGTTGGTCCGGACCTGCCCAAATAGCCATTCTAACAGACGTAGAAAGAGAATTCCAACCACAGCCTGGGGATAGCGTATATTCTTACACGAGAACTGAGATTGCTCCTCCAGTATTAATGGGTATCGTTCAAAGTGCTCAGCAGAGTGATGAAGATCTAAGTTGGAGCGCCATTGTGAATCTCACCACAGACTTTATGAATATGGATTGGATATACATATGTCAATTCAAAGGGAAACAAGAATTGGATTCTTTAAAACTTGAAATGGAATGACTGTAGGTCGCATACTTGGCGTTGCCGTTCTTACCATTACCGTCCAATGGTTGCTTATCCAAGATTTGCCATTAACGGGTTACGGCAACCCCTATATTTACCTGTGGGCGTTCTTCGTTATTCCATTCAACACCCCAAGAATGACTTCCTATGTACTCGCTTTTATTATAGGGTCAACACTTGATAGCCTCGAGCAAAGCGGCGGAGCACACACTATTGCTGCGTTAGTGACCATCGCAGCAAAGCCAGCTATTGAAAATTTCCTCTACGGCTTTAGAGAGGAAAACTCAAACCATACTTTAAGTGGACTCCCCTTGGCAAATTTCTTACCCCTTACCTTCCTGTTGGTGCTTCTTCACCATTCGTTATTATTTACTGTAGAAAACAGTGGCTTTTCTGAATTTTCAGCACTTGGACTTCGTATCTTGATGTCAACCCTCAGTACTGTGGGGTTACTTACGATCTCTCATTCTCTTTTGTCAAAACGCTATGCAGCATAAAGCAGCATTCTATTCGGTTATCGTCCTAATCACATTGATTTTTAGTTTGCGCTTGTTCAACATTCAGATTATGAATGACGAATATGCGGCACGGGCAGAACGCAATGCTACGCAGGCTGAAAAGCTTTACGCGCCGCGCGGTTACATCTACGATCGCAACGGTCAGCTCATGGTGGGTAATAGCCCGACATATGACCTTATGATTAGCCCGTATTTAATCAAAGATTTAGATACTATACAGCTTGGTCAATTGCTCGATCTAGAGGTCTCAGATATCAAAAAGCGTCTTGAGAAAGCCAAGAAGTACAGCTATTTCCGCAGTAGCATGTTTATGAAAATGCTACCCAAAGAGCACTACGCGAGAATCAATACAGAACTAAAAAAGTTTGCCGGCTTCTACCCTCAAAAACGCATCTTAAGAAACTATCCAAAGGCAGGTGCCGCCAACGTAGTGGGATTTATTGGAGAGGTCAATACGGACTTTATCCGTAAAAATGTAGGATATTCTATGGGAGACCTTTCAGGAAAAAGTGGGATTGATAAGAGTTATGAAAATGTACTTAGGGGCCAACACGGAAAGCGGTTTTACACAGTTGACCATAGGAATCGCAGAATAGGAAACTGGCAAGAGGGGGCTCATGATGTGCTACCGGAGCCCGGAAAGGATTTGATAAGCAGTATTGATTTAGATCTTCAGTTGTTTGGGGAACGTTTAATGAGCGGGAAACGCGGAAGTATTGTTGCTATAGAGCCTCAAACTGGAGAGATCCTCGCAATGGTAACTGCACCGAGTTACGATCCGAACGAATTGGTTGGGCGGTTACGGAGTAGAAATTATACCTCGCTCTACTACGATAGCATTAATAAGCCACTCTTTGACAGAGGAATCTTAGCTGAATATCCACCAGGATCACCATTCAAATTGGTTGGGGCGCTCATAGGTCTCCAAGAAGAGGTGATTACCCCTAGAACAACATTGACCTGCAGAAACGGTTGGCATTACGGGAGCTTGACAGTTACATGTCACTGTAAGGGCGGATCGCTGAATTTGAGAAAAGCCATTTCAGAAAGTTGCAACAACTACTTCTGCTCGGTCTACCAACGTTCAGTGGACTATGGAGGTGATTCTCGTAAGGGCCTAGAAATATGGTCGAACCACGTGAAGAGTTTCGGCCTTGGTAAATACCTCGGTAATGACTTACCCACGGGAAAGAAAGGGTTGGTTCCTGATGTTGCATTCTACGATAGATTTTTGGGATACACGGGTTGGAAGGGGGCCACCTCTGTGAGTAACGGCATTGGTCAAGGCGAATTATTGGCAACTCCCATTCAAATGGCAAATATGGCAGCTGCCATTGCGAACCGAGGTTACTATTACACGCCTCACATCATTAAAAGCGTTGACGGTTCAAAGATAGACAGCGTATTCCTCAATCCGAAGTATACAACCATTGATAGTATCCATTTTGAGACTGTTATTGAAGGAATGTACGATGTATTTGAGAATGGTACTGCTGAGGCCGTACGCTTGGATCACATTTCTCAATGCGGAAAGACGGGTACAGCACAAAATCCGCACGGTCAAGACCACAGTATCTTCGTAAGCTTTGCGCCGAAGGACAATCCAATGATTGCCATTGCAGTCATTATTGAAAACGGTTATTGGGGGTCAAGATGGGCAGCACCTATATCGAGTCTGATGACAGAGCTCTACTTGAGCGATACAATCACAAGGCCGAGGCTAGAGCAACGTATGTTGGAAGGAAATCTACATAAAGAATACCGTAAACAGCATTTGGCCATTCATGGAGAAGATAGCACTTACAAAGCAAACTTTTAATGGGATACGGCAATAGAAACAGAAATCGTATTGGGTTCGATTGGGTTTTGGTCAGCCTCTACTTTCTGCTTTGCATATGGGGCTGGATAAGTATTTACGCTGCCGTCTATATCGAAGAGTCGGCTAGTATTTTCTCCTTGGACCAGGAATACGGCAAACAAGGCTTATTCATCTTAGGAGCACTTTTAATCATATTCTTCACTATGATTACCAACTACCGCATATGGACGAATTTTGCACCCCTTTGGTATGCATTGAGCATACTTCTTTTGATCCTGGTTTTGTTTGTAGGAAAGAAAATTGGTGGTGCTCAAAGTTGGTTCGGCTTGGGAGGATTCAGCCTGCAACCGTCTGAAGTAGGAAAATTTGCTACTGCATTGATGTTGGCTTTCTACGCAAGCTTACCGAGAAAGACCATGAAGAATTGGCAGGATAGGATTTTTGGGCTCTCCATATTAGGAGTACCAGGTATCCTTATAGCTTTACAGCCAGATATGGGCTCAACATTGGTTTATCTGAGTTTAATCTTTGTTGTCTATCGCGCCGGAATGCCTGGCTACTATATCGGCATAGCACTCTCAGGTGTCGCACTGGCAGTAGCTGGGCTAGTACTTCCATTGAAAACTGCACTCGTCGCCTTAGGAATACTTGCATTCGTGATTTTTCTATTTCTACCCAAACAACGTCACTACCTATTATACAACGCCTTCTTCACTAGCATGTCCGTGGCGATTACGTACGGTGTAGGCTTTGTTATGGAACAAGTCTTGGCACCGCACCAGCAAATACGGATTAGGGTATTATTGGGCCTAGAAAACGATCCCTCGGGGGCGGGCTACAATACCTTACAGTCCCTAATTGCTATTGGCTCTGGAGGATGGACTGGTAAGGGATTCTTAAATGGCACACAGACCAAATTAGACTTTGTTCCGGCGCAAAGCACGGACTATATTTTTTGTACCGTTGGTGAGGAATGGGGATTTTTGGGCACCTTCTTACTAATGCTGGCCTTCGGACTACTCATTGGCCGTATTATTTTGCTCTCTGAGCGTCAGAAAGATAATTTCAGCCGATTCTACGGCTACGGCGTGGCAAGTATTTTCTTGACCCATTGGGTAATCAATATAGGCATGACAATCGGTCTATTCCCAACCGTAGGTATTCCTCTTCCATTTTTCAGCTATGGTGGCTCCTCTCTTTGGGGCTTCACCCTATTGTTGTTCATCTTTATAAAACTAGACGGCGAACGCCAGAACAGGCTTTCTTAACGCATCTAGAATAAACCTTTTTATAGCTAA
>MDTG01261303.1_pt1 | contig 66004 bp, 76 predicted proteins | sample 811421 | NCBI WGS metagenome assembly MDTG01 (sample SAMN05326645, study PRJNA326480) | marine metagenome | isolation source: seawater | place: Pacific Ocean: South East | collected 2011
CCAACTTTAAATTCAGCCCGCCTGTATCAAAAGTAATACCTTTACCTATTAAATAAATTTTTTTTGTTGAATTGTTGCTTGTCTTAAATTCACAAAATAACGGTTTTTTTTCACCAGAAGATGCGTTTCCAACTGCATGAACAAGAGGAAATTCTCTCTTGAGTTTAGTCCCTTGTTTGATAGAATCTGAAAACTCTTTTCCCAGAAATTTTTTGGTATTTAAATATATTTCTTTAGGGCCAAGTAAATTTGCTGGATAATTAATTAAATCTCTTACAAAAAAATATACTTCTTTTTGAAGAAGTAAGTCTTTTTTTTTAGTTACGGATTTGGGTTTAGAATAATTGAATTTGAAGGTTTTAAAATTTTCGAATCTATACGTTCCTAATTCCCAACCCAAAAAAAAATTATCTAATTTAAATTCTGCCGACCCACAAAAATCTACCCTATAATCATTATTTTTTAAACCAAAAGATAACTTTTGTCCTAATATAAATAAAAAATAATTTATTTGTAGGTTGTCTAGATTCTCAAGCTTGTTTAAAAATATATGATAATTATGATTTTGAATCAGGCATATCTCTGGTGAAAAATCATTTATTCTTAAACTACTTGAATAATTTTTTAAATCCTTGGGTATTTGATTATTTTTAAAATAAATAAAAATTGATGTAATTTCTTTATCTTTATTTTTTTTTATTGTCATCATTTACTAACACATATATATTTGTCTTTTTTAAAGCATTAAAAAAGGTTTCAAATGAATATAATTCTCAAATTCTTGTCTACAACTCCTATATTAATATCCTTAATATTTTTTCCTAAATTATTAATGGCAGCCTCTTCTGATGAAATCATAACACTAAATATGATTACATCACCTGTTGGTATATTTTGTCTACTTCTTTTTATTGTAGCCTATGGCTTTGTCATGGCTGAAGAATTTACTCATTACAGAAAATCTAAACCCGTAATTATTGCAGCGACATTCATTTGGGGATTTATAGCCTATGCAGCAAGTTCAGACCCTTCTCTTTCAACTAATTGGGCAGAACAGCAATTTAGACATGTTATTTTAGAGTTTGCAGAATTATTTTTTTTTCTTTTTGTGGCTATGACTTTTGTTAATGCGCTTACAGAGAGGAAAATGTTTGATTCTCTTTGTTCATGGCTTTCAAACAATAACTTTAGTTACAAAAAAATATTTTGGGTAACTGGAATTATTGCATTCTTTTTATCTCCTATTGCTGATAACCTTACTACTGCTTTAGTTCTCGGAACTGTTGTTTTGGTTGTTGGTAAAGGAAATAAAAATTTCATAACAATTGGAATGATAAATATAGTTGTTTCTGCTAATGCAGGGGGGGCATTTTCACCTTTCGGGGATATTACAACATTAATGGTCTGGCAAAGAGGTTTTGTCTCATTTTTTGATTTTTTCAATATATTTATACCGTCAGTTGTAAACTATATAATTCCAGCTACAATTATGTCATTATTTATTTCAAATGATGTTCCAAAAGGTGATGGTAAAAAAGTTACAATTTTGCCAGGTGGAAAGGTTATTGCGCTTCTAGGAATTTTGACAATTTCAATTACTGTGAGTGGTCATCAAATTTTACATATGCCTCCAATTTTTGGAATGATGTTTGGGTTAGGGCTTCTTGGTACATATGGATATTTTCTAAAAAAAGATTCAAGAGAGAAAAATAAATTTGATATTTTTATATTAACTGGAAGAGCTGAATGGGATACATTGTTATTTTTTTATGGTATTCTTGTTTGTGTGGGTGGATTAGCCTCTTTAGGATATCTTAAATTAATATCCGATGACATGTATGTAACTTTAGGTGCTACATATGCAAATATTCTAGTTGGATTTCTATCCGCAGTTATTGATAATATTCCAATTGTTTATGCTGTACTAACCGCTCATCCAGCAATGGACATGGGGCAATGGTTGCTTATTACCCTTACAGCAGGTGTTGGAGGTTCGCTTTTATCAATTGGTTCTGCAGCTGGAGTTGCTTTAATGGGGCAAGCTAGGGGTACTTACACTTTTTTTGCTCACCTCAAATGGTCTTGGGCGATTTTGTTAGGTTACGCTGCGAGCGTAATTACACACTTGTGGCTTAATGCAGATTTGTTTGATTTAGTACCTTTAGAAAGATAGCCAACTTACTGCATAATTTAACTTTTTAATGCTTTTGAGAATGCAACTATTAAAACTCAAAACTTACACCACCAAATATACTAAATGGTTGACCTGGTGTCACGAATGTGCCACTACTTCCGGTCCCATCAACCTCATTTTCTGCAAATAAACCGCCTGTTTCATAATTTTCGTCAAACACATTATTTGCCTGAATAAATAATACTAAACTGTTATTGTTTTCATTATTTCTTAAAGTATAATCTGCAGACAAATTTACAAGAAAATAGCCAGGCACCATTTTATTTCCAGCATTATTCTCGTCACCTCTAAAGAACTGAGCAGAATTTGCTACTAAATCAGCATTAAGATTCAATTCTTTAAATGGCTTGTAACCAATACCGAGTCTTCCTACGTGCGGTGATATTGCTGGTATATAATCGCCTTTTCCGACTTGAATTTGATATGCTTCATATAGCTCGGCTTCAGCAAATGAATCATCATCATCGTTAGGATTTTCTGGATGTCCTACACTAGATAACTTTTGATTGGTTTCAAAGGTAGCCCTTACATATGCGTATTTTGCAAACCAAGACCATTTGCTCCCGAGGGAACCGTTTAATGCGAATTCAGCTCCAAGTCTTTGGGTATTTCCAACATTTCTGAAGTATCCCGTGCCGACCTTATTTCCTCCGATAAAAATTATATCATTATAATTCCTTCCAGCATATGCATTCATAGTCCACTCTACTCTATGATTTAAATTGATAAGGCTATCAGAGAAATAGCCTCTGGCACCTAGCTCAAAATTTCTATTCACAACTTGACTCAAAGGAGGATCGGCTTGAAACGAATTAGGAAGCCTACAGGGATTATTAGGATCTGCACATGATAACTCTGCTACAGATGGTGTTCGACTTGACTCTTTGTAAGAAGCAAAAACGGTGGTATCACCAAATTTTTTGGTAACACCAATACCTGGATTAATTCTAAAAAAATAATGATCACCCTCAAGTGCTGTTCCATGCTGATCTTCCATTTTTAAATTAGCCCAATTCCACCTCACTGAGAGATTCATTGATGTGGAATCATCGAGATCAATCGTATCTGAAGCATACAAGCCTATATTATGAGTTTTTGCTTCGAGATTTGTTATAAACTGCTCTTCACCCTCTTCATCGGTACTAAGTAAAACTCCAGTACCTTGTACTCCTCTATTACTTGAAATTTTACCTAACTCAGTAGACGAACCGAAACTGTTAAATGAATAGTCATATGACAAACCAGTAATCAATGTATTTCTTCGATTCAAGAAAAAAGAGTCAATCGTAGTTTGAGAACTAAACCCAAGAGCATTTGTTTTTGTATTCGATCTATTTATTGCACCGATATCATCAACTTCATTCCCACTTGACTCATAATCAAACCCAAGTGCTGTGTAACTTATATCATTTCCACTTACATCAAATATTTTAACACCATCACCAGCTGCCGCACTCTCAAACTCCCCACAAAGAAGACCGTTATCAGTACCGTTACCTCCTAAAAATGTATCACCACAGTCTTTACCTTCAAATTCATCACCATTATAGTTTCTTCTTTCCATATGTCTGTAGTAGATATTTCCTTGGAATGAGGTTGTGTTATTAAAAAAGTGATTACCACCTAAATTTAAATAATAGTTTTTATTATGAGTATTATCAGGATGTGTATATACAGCGTCTCTACCCTCTAAATCAAGCAGTGTAACTGGTGCTGCACCATTTCCGTTAAGGTCAGTGTAAGATTGTCCAAGATTCATAAAAATTTCTGTATTCTCACCTCTATATCTGATATCACTGTAGACTGTCTCTAAATAAGATTCTGAATGATCTCTAAAGCCTTGGTCATAATTGAAGTTTGCCCCAACATAAATTCCAATGTTACCGAAACTTTGTCCATATTCTATTATCTCGTTTGTTCTACTAAAAGTACCACCAGAAACCTGAGAATTTGCTCCAGTGAAATCGAAACCATTTTTCATTTCCATTGATATTGCTCCACCAATGGCATTTTGCCCAAAAACTGGATCACCTCCAGGAAAAAGTTGCATGTTTTGTATTGCAAAATCTGGCACCAAGTCCCACTGAACTACTTCACCAAAGGATTCATTTACTCTCATTCCATTTTGATAAATGGCTAAGGCCTGAGCTGTCCCTAATAAAGGACCAGCTACATAGCCTCTAAAATTTATATCGTTCTGCATGGGAGAGCTGTTCAAATTAGATATAGATATTCCGGCAGCTTTTTTATTCAAAGTTTCAACAACACTAAAGTTTTTTTTATCGTCAAGATCTTCTGTTGAAATGACCTGAACATTCGATGGGACTCTATCTAAAGATATGCCAGCACCCTGTGTTGGTGTTACAGAAATTATATTTACATCTGGGGCTATAAAAATATCTTCTTGACTAAGTACAGGTGTAATAATTAGTATGAAAAATATATTTAAAACTAAAAAGTAAATTTTTACGATACATAAGGGATTCATTATTTCACTCTTTCGAATAACATTAAAATATAAGTAACATATCAAATCTAAAATATGTTTAAAATTTTTAATCAAAACTCTACCAGTTTAAATGATCTGCCTCAAGAGGAAAAGAAAGTTATCTTTGCTTCGATTCTAATTGAGTGTGCAAAAGAAGATGGAATCATTTCTGAGATAGAAAAAGAAAAAATTAAAGATATTCTTAACAAAAAATTTCAACTTCAAAACGATGAAATTGAAAAATTAATGGTGCATGGAATTGAACTCTCGTCGAAAAGAGTAGAATTATATTCGCTTGTAAGAGATATAAAAAACAACTTCAGTTCAGAGGAAATTTCTAATTTATTCATTTCTATGTGGGAAATCGTGCTTATTGATGGGGTTATTGACGACTTTGAGGCAGCTTTGATGAGAAAATCAGTTGCACTATTTCATCTTACTGATTTTGAATCAGCGCAAGCCAAAAAAATTGCTCAAAAAAACCTTATGATGAAAAAATAGTTTTTTTATATTTTGGCTTCAAATTTTTTCTTTTTAATTTAAATAACTTGAGGTGTTTAATTGACTTACTCCTTGCTCTTTTTCTCCAAAGTTTAAAGCTAGAATTACTAAGGTTTTTTCTCATTATTTTTATAACATCTTTTTCTTTCAGCCCAGTTTTACAGAAAATTTGTTCAAATGTTATTCTATCCGCCCATGCTGCCCAAACAATCCAATCTTTTGAGCCTACATTTTTAGGTTCAGGATTTTTTACTTTTGTAAGGGGTTCGAAATCTTTTTTCATTTCTCATAAGTTATAAAATTAATATTTTTTATATCAAGTTTCGCAGAATAATTTTTGCCGTAAGCAACAAAAGCAATAGTTTTTATTGAATCTGCAGAGAAATTAGATGGTTGAAAAACATGTGATTTTTTAAAGTTTCTTAATTCTAGCGTATAACTTTTCCACTCATCTGTAACATTAAATTTAATCGAATAAAATTGCCATGGCAAGAAAGTAAGTGGAGTTCTAATATGAATAAAGTAATCATCATGATTACCTCTTGCTAAAAAATTAATTGAAGAAAAATCATTTTCTAAATTTACTTTGCTTCTAATTTGTATAAAACCACCATTATTTTTTGTTGAGACAATTCCCTCTAAACGGACAAACTCTTCATTATTATCTTTTAAAAGTTTAAAACCCCCTTCAGACTGACCGCCCATTACCTCATCTGTAATTATTTCCCATGTCATTGTCATTAAATTTTTTCCATTTAAGGTCTTTATAAAAAAAAGTAAAATAACTGCTGTAAAAATGTATTTAATAAATAGTTTCATTTTTAAAAGGGATTGACGAATGATGAAGAAATATTTTTAAATTTCCATTTAAAGTATACATATATCCCAATGTGTACTCCACTTTTACTTCGATATTAGAAGAATTTTTAAAAAAATAATTACCCATAGCAACACCAAACTTTTTTTCGATTACAAAAGATGCATTTTCAAATCTAATTTCTTTCCATGGCTCTAAAGCAAAGCCTTTATCTTCAGGAAAGTTTCTGTCATCGCCTACGAAATATGACACTAATTCCTTTTTTGTAGACCTAAACTGTTTAATGGATGCCTTTGTCGGTTTAAATAAAAGTTTTTTAAATTCCAATCCATAAATAGAGCCAATTGTTTTATTAACAAAAGCTTTATAATCTTTATTCTGTTCAAACTTAATACCTATTGCGACAACCCATTCGGACCAATTGTTTTGTGATTTGATAATATTTTCTTTTGTGACCATTAATCCCCCTCATAGATATAAAGCCTATCAGAATAACTTTTTATATTTTCAGATAGAACAAAACATGTATTCGTATAACCACAAACCACATAACCTATTTTTGGATCTATTTTGTAATAAACTCTGGGATGCCCATCTTGTGTTGCTATATTTATACAATCAACATACACCTTTTTTGAATCTTTGAATTTCTCAGGAATCTTAACCATAAAATCTTAAATTTAAAATTTTTAGTTAATTAAAAAGTCTGCACTACAGAAGTTTTAAATTTGCAGCAGAAATTTTTCCTTTATTTGTAGCTGTTTCAAAACTTATTTTTTGTCCCTCATTAAGACTTTGTATACCAGCTCTTTCAACTGCACTTATATGAACAAATACATCTTTACTACCATCCTCTGGCTGAATAAATCCATATCCTTTGTTCGGGTTAAACCACTTTACTGTTCCGTTTGCCATTTACTCTCCTTACTATATTGAATGTTAAATTTGGCTAAGTTATTACCAGAGTCGTCAGATTTATCTTATATTTACTTTAACAATACTCTTAATTAAACTAAACATCCAAATAAAATTACCCTCGAAGTAATATTGTTTAAGAGTAAATAGAAAACTCATATAGTTTTAATATACTATTAAAAAATATAATGCAAATCCATTTTTTATTTAAGGAGGAATATATGAATAAAATTCATACAACAAATTTGTTAGCATTTTTATTTGCATTTTTAGGTTCATTTTCACCAATTTACAATGATGAATTATTTTTAGTTGGCATTTTTGCTTTGTCTGGAAGTGCCACAAATTGGATAGCAGTTCACATGTTATTCGAGAAAGTGCCATTCCTTTACGGCTCAGGTGTGATTCAAAATAAGTTTGAAGAATTTAAAAAAGGAATTAAGAAATTGATAATTTGTGAATTTTTTAATTTAGAAAATATTGAGAATTTTTTGAAAAAAAATAGATTAAATTTAGATAATATGATCAACAAAAAGGAGGAAGATCGAATTTTTTTTAATTTAATACAGGCTATAAAAGAATCACAGTTAGGAACTATGCTTGCACTTATTGGAGGTGAGAAAGCGCTCCTAAATTTAAAAGAACCAATAATAAAGAAAATTAAGGAAACTCTATCAGATTTACAAGCAAATCAATTAGAGAATAATAATTTAATTACAAATTTCCAAAAAGACATTGAATATCTTATCGATAAAAGAATGGATAATATGAGACCTGAAGATGTAAAAATGATAGTGGAATTAATGATTAAAGAGCATCTAGGGTGGTTGGTTATATGGGGAGCATTCTTCGGAGCAACAATGGGTTTAATTTACTCACAGCTTAAAATTTAAACTCTAAATAATCAAACTTAAAAATAAACATGTTATTCTTTTTCAACACCAATTTCGTAAAGCTCAATATTAGCTTCTTCAATTTTTCCAGTAACAGCATCAACATCGACCTTTATTTCGTAACCAATATTAGTTTGGATATCAAATTCATAGGTTAGTGAACCATCCATTCCAATTTCTCTTTCTTCGCTAACCACTCGGCCAGGATGTATTGCCAAAGCAGTTTTTCTAGCTTTATCTATAGATATCTTTGAACCACTTTTAAAAGTCGGATCGTCCTCTCCAACCTCTTTTTCTATCTCAGTTATTACACCCTCCTCTGCATTACACTCAACATTATAGGTATATTGATCTTTTGCAGATTCAATATCAAACTCGTAGACAAAATCATCACCTTCAATCTTAAACTCAAGTTTTCTTGCATGCCCTGGGATAGTATCATAAGCTTGATCTAAACATTGTTCAACTTTAACAATATTATACAATTTTATATCGTCAAGGTCGGCTGTATCTGCTTTACTATCGGAAAAAACAGATATTGAAAAAATCAGTATTGCAATAAATATTAATCTATACATAAATTTTATGTTATCTTTTTTAAATGTGAATTCAATCAATTTTAAATTTTAGAGTTTGAGTTTAAAATTTTTACAATTAAACTTTTTAAAAAATATGAAATTGTTTTAATGCGCTGCTTACATTTCTGCACCTAAAAAAAAATACTTTACTTCAAAGAATTTTCTGTGTTTGGCGGAGAGAGAGGGATTCGAACCCTCGAAACAGTTTCCTATTTACACGCTTTCCAAGCGTGCGCCTTCAGCCACTCGGCCACCTCTCCTATTACCTGTCGGTCTTTAAAACATTTATAAATGCAGATTGAGGTATTTCTACTTTACCAAACTGTCTCATTCTTTTTTTGCCTTTTTTTTGTTTATCCAAAAGTTTATTCTTCCTGGTAACATCACCACCATATAATTTTGCTGTAACATCTTTTCTATAACTATTTATTGTTTCCCTAGAAATTATTTTACCCCCTATTGCTGCTTGAATTGGTATTTTAAATTGCTGGCGAGGAATAAGTTCTTTTAGTTTCTCGCAAAAAACTTTTCCTCTTGTTGGAGCCGATAGTCTATGGCATATAAATGATAATGCATCAACTGGTTCATTGTTTACAAGTATCTGAACTTTAACTAAATCATTGATTTTCTCTTTTTCAAATTCGTAATCAAAACTAGCATAACCGCTTGTAATTGATTTTAATCTGTCGTAAAAATCAAAAACAACTTCTGCTAAGGGTAAAGAAAAGATTAACATAGCTCTAGCTCCAACATAAGTTAAGTCTCGCTGAATTCCCCTTCGTTCATTACACAATTTCATTACTGCACCTAAATACTCATCTGGTAAAAGTATAGTCGCTTTTATGAATGGTTCACTTATAGCATTAATTTGTGAAACATCTGGCATGTTAGATGGATTATCTACCGTGATCAAATCTCCGTTTGTTTTTTCAACCTTATAAACGACTGATGGTGATGTAGTCATAAGATTTAGGTTAAATTCTCGTTTAAGTCTTTCTTGAATAATCTCTAGATGTAATAATCCTAAAAAACCACATCTATACCCCAAACCTAGAGCAGACGAACTCTCTGGTTCAAAAGAAAAACTAGCATCATTTAACCCTAGTTTAGATAAACTGTCTTTTAATAGTTCATAATCATCTGCATCAATCGGATATAATCCGCAAAAAACAACAGGTATACTGGGTTTAAAGCCTGGTAAAATTATATCAGAAGGACTTGTATCATCTGTTATCGTATCTCCTACTTTGCAATCTGATACATGTTTAATTCCAGCTGTAAAAAAACCAATTTCGCCTTCTTTTAATTCTTCAATATAACTAATTTTTGGAGTGAAAAAACCACATCTTTCAACAAAATAATTAGCTTTTGTTCCTTTCATTCGAATTTTCATTCCCTTAAAAATTGAACCACTAATAATTCGTACTAAAATTATAACTCCTAAAAATGTGTCATACCAACTGTCGACCAGCATCGCTACCAAAGTTTGAGAGGAAATTTTCTTTGGCGATGGTAACTTTTCAACTACTGTGTTAAGCAAAAGGTTAACTCCTTCTCCAGTTTTGGCAGATACGAGAATAGCTTCTGATGCATCAATGCCAATGATATCTTCGATCTGTTTTTTTACTCTATCAGGATCTGCCGAAGGTAAATCAATTTTATTAAGAACTGGAATAATTTCGTGATTATTATCTATGGCTTGATATACATTTGCTAATGTCTGTGCTTCTACTCCTTGAGATGCGTCAACGACCAATAATGAGCCTTCACAAGCTGCAAGTGAACGACTTACTTCATATGAAAAATCTACATGTCCCGGAGTATCCATAAGATTTAAATTAAATACCTCCTTTTCTTTTGTTGTGAACTTTAAAAAAACTGTTTGCGCTTTAATAGTTATTCCTCTTTCTCTTTCAATATCCATTGAGTCAAGAACTTGTTGCTTCATTTCTCTCTGGGTAAGTCCTCCACAAAGCTGAATTATTCTATCAGCAAGAGTTGACTTGCCATGATCAATATGAGCAATTATTGAAAAATTTCTAATTCTTTGTAACATAATTAAACTCTTAATTTTCCATTACAATTTTGTTTTACAGCGTTTACGATTTTTTCAGAAATCTTTTCAATTTCTTCATCATTAAGAGTTTTTACATTTGATTGAATAAATACTTCTACTGCTAAAGCTTTTTTGTTTAATCCTATTTCTCTGTGTTCAAAACAATCAAAGATTGAAACATTTTTTATATTTTCAATATCAACTTTCTTGATAGTTTCTATTAAATCAGAAGATAGAAAATATCTGTCTAATATAAATGAAAAATCTCTTACAGAAGATTGATATTTTGAAATATTAAAGACTTTCTTATTTTTCTCTATAAATTCGATGTTCTCGTTTAAACTCGAAAGATTTATTTCAAAACAAGCAATATTACTCTCAAGATCAAATTTTTTTAAAACATTTGGATTTAACATGCCAAAAAAACCAATATGTCTATTTTTAAATTTAACATTTCCACATTGTTTAGGATGATAGTAACTAGGACTATCTAGATTTGTAATTGTTAAATTTTTTTGAGTAAGTCCAAGCGAATAAATTGCACTAAAAAAATCTGATTTAATATCGAATAAATCAATTTGTCTTTTTTTTTCTAACCAATTTTTTGAAAAAACATTACCTTCGCATACTGCGGCCACATGGAGTTCTTGCTCATTTGGTTCACTTCCAAAAAAGATTGGACCAATTTCAAAAAATTTTAAATTTTCATAACCCCTATTTTGATTTTTTTTTTATAGCTTTTAAAATATTGATAACTAGGTTAGAACGCATACATGATAACTCTGTGCTTATCGGATTACTTATCCTAACTCTTTTTTTTAAAATTTCAGACTCAAATATCTTTTCATATTTATCATCAACAAATGACCATGTAACCAACTCACTAAACCCTCTGCTAACCAATGTTCGACTCAACTTTCTTTTTCTTTGTTGAAAATTTGAGGTAATATTTCTTCTAGACGAAATTTCAATTTTCATTGGTTCATTAGGGATTTTTTCATAGCCGTATAACCTTGCTACTTCTTCATATAAATCTTCTTTGATCCTCAAATCATGTCTCCATGACGGTGATAATAGTTCAATATCTGTTCCAAATGAAATAATTTTACAACCAATTAATTCTAGTTTCTCCTTAACAAAACTTTTATCAAAACTAAAACCAATATTTGAATTGAGTTCATTGATATTGAGTCTTATAAATTTCCCTTTTTCTTTATGTATCTTGTCAGAATTAACTAGATAAATATCACCTCCACAAAAATCTTTAATCATATTTGCAGCAATATTTAAACCAGCAATTGTAGAGTTTGGATCGATCCCTCTTTCAAATCTATATCGTGCATCGCTATCAATCTTCAGTTTTCTACCAGTGTAAGCGATCTTCTCTGGATTAAAATAAGCTGATTCTAATAATACATTTTTGGTAGAAAAATCACATGCTGTTCTTTCTCCTCCCATAATTCCAGCTAAACTTATGATGCCAATGTCATCACATATAACAATCATATCTTTTTCCAATGTATATTCCAAACCATCAAGTGCTTTAAATTTTTCCCCATGCAATGAATGTCTAATTATTATTTCACCTTTAATTTTATCAAAATCAAAAACATGTAATGGTCTGCAACTATCAAAAGTTAAATAATTTGTTACATCAACTAAGTACGAAATTATTTTTATTCCGCAACCTCTAAATCTCTTTTTAAGCCAATTTGGTGACTCTTTGTTTTCAACACCTTTAATCAATCTTAGTTCAAATTGAGGGCAATCATTTTTTTTGAGATGGTTTTTTATAACAACTTTTGATAACAAAGTATTAAAATTCTTTTTTAAGTGAACATTTTTTAATTTTCCTAATCCTCCTGCTTGAAGGTCTCTGGCTATGCCTTGAACGCCTGCACAATCTACTCTATTCGGAGTTATTGCAACTTCAAAAATCTTTGACTCATCATCAAATAATGTTTGCGCACTTTTCCCAATATCTAAATTCGAATCAAGTTCAATAATTCCATTATTTTTTGATTCTATACCTAACTCTTCCCATGCACACAACATACCCTCAGAATAAACATCCCTGATTTTACTTTTTTTAATTTTAATTTTTTTATTTTGCTCAATAGATGGTAAAACTGTGCCAATATTAGCCAAAACTGTTACTAAATTTTTTCTAGCATTTGAAGCTCCACAAACAATCTGAAGATTTCTAGTGCCATCATAAACATTACATATTTTAAGTTTATCGGCATTTGGATGTTTTCTTACACTAGTAATTTTGCAAATCAAAAAATCAGATAATTTCGCTGATTGATCTTCAAAGGATTCAACCTCTAACCCAAGACTAGTTAACTTTTCTGACAATTTACTAAAGCTACAATCAAAGTCCAAATGTTCTTTTAACCATTTAATAGAGAATTTCATTTTACTTCCAATTTAAATCAGGAATATCAAAAAAATTGAAACCGTAATGTGATAACCATCTTTTATCATTGTCAAAGAAATCTCTTAAATCCGGAATACCATTTTTTAACATTGTTATTCTTTCAATTCCCATTCCAAATGCAAATCCACTTATTTTTTTAGAAGACAAATTACAATACTCAAAAACATTAGGATGCACCATACCACAACCCAAAATTTCAAGCCAATTGTCACCCTCTCCTAGTACGAGCTTATTTTCTTTAAAAGAACAATTTATATCTACTTCCGCAGACGGTTCTGTAAAAGGAAAGAATGAAGGTCTAAACCTTAATTTTAAGTCATTTCTATCAAAGAATATTTTGCAAAACTGTGAGATAAACCATTTTAAATTTGCAAAGCTTACATTTTCATCAATTACAAGTCCTTCAACCTGATGAAACATTGGTGTATGGGTAATATCAGAATCGCATCTGTATGTCCTGCCTGGAGCAAAAATTTTTATAGGCAATTTAGATTGCTTCATTTCTCTTATCTGTACAGGTGAAGTATGCGTTCTTAGTACATTTATATTATTTTTTTCTGATTTTTCTAAATAAAAAGTATCGTGCATCTGTCTTGCTGGATGGTTTTCCGGAATATTTAAAGCCGTAAAATTGTGGAATTCGTCCTCAACATCAGGACCTTCAACTAGCTTGAGACCCATTGTTCCTAGGATTGAAATTATTTCCTCAGTTGTTTGAGTGATAGGATGAATTTTAGCATCATCAAAATTCTCGTACCTGCTTGGCATTGTTGGGTCAGAATATTCTAACTCTATCTTTTTTAAAAGTTCAGCTTCTTGAAAATTGGTTTTTTTGTTATTGAAACTTTCGCTAAATTCTTGCTTAAAAATATTCAATTTTTTTCCTACAACTTTTTTTTTATCATTTGACAAAGTAGAAATTTTTCTCATTTGCAGATTTATGATTCCATTTTTCCCAAAGTACTTAATCCTAACTTTTTCAAGATTTTTTATATTTTCGCAACTATCAATCTCATTCATCGCTGAATGAAAAACTTCATCAAAATTAAACATTAACAGAAATCCAGATTATTTTAATTCTTGTATTTGGTTAACTATCTTTTTAAAAGACTCAGGTTCCTGAGCCGCAAGATCAGCTAATACCTTTCGATTTAAATTTAAATTAATTCTTTTTAAGCCATTTATAAAAGAAGAATATTTTAGACCATAAAGCCTGCAACCAGCATTAATTCTTTGAATCCATAAACTTCTAAAGTTTCGTTTTCTGACCTTCCTATCTCTGTATGAATATTGACCAGCTTTCTCAACAGCTTGGTTTGCCACACGAAATGTGTTTTTCCTTCTTCCATAATAACCTTTAGCAAGTTTAATAATTTTTTTATGTCTTACTCTGGTGGTTACACCTGTTTTTACTCTTGACATTATAAATCCATTATTTTTTTAAGTTCATATATTTTTTAACTATTACAGAGTCTTGTTTGGACATAATTGCAGGTCCTCTTGTACCACGTTTCATTCTTTTTGTTTTTGTTGAAAGATTATGTCTCTTGCCACTGGCAAACATAACAACTTTTCCAGATGAGGTTAATCGAAATCTTTTTTTTGTTCCACTTTTAGTTTTTATCTTTGGCATTTTACAAACCAATCGTTTAATTGAATTTTGTAGTTATAAATGCTTTTTTAGTCTAAATCAAGTGAGTTTTATTTAATTATTTAGGAGCAACTACCATGGTCATCTGTCTACCTTCTAGTTTAGGAGACTGTTCAATTTTGGCTATCAGCTGGATATCATTTTCAAGTTTCTTAAGAACATCCATTCCTCTTTGATGATACGCCATTTCCCTTCCTCTGAATCTTAAGGTAATTTTAACCTTATCACCATCACTTAAAAAACGATTAATAGATTTTAATTTTACATCGTAGTCATGATCTTCAATTCCTGGTCTAATCTTAACTTCCTTTACTTCAAAGGTTTTTTGCTTCTTTTTTGCCTCGGCTAATTTTTTTTGTAACTGATATTTATACTTACCATAATCTATGATTTTACAAACAGGCGGGTTTGCATTTGGAGAGACTTCTACCAAATCCAGACCTTGCTCAAATGCTTTTTCTATAGCATCTCGTATATTTAATATACCTAACATTTCACCTTTTTCTGATATAACACGAACTTCTTTAGAGGAAATATTTTCGTTAACCGCAGCACCACGACCAAAAGACTTGTTGGATTTATTCATATTTATTGAATTACCAATACTTTGTAAATAATAATAAAAACTCCTTAAATTGATTAAAGTTATAGATAAATAAACGAAATTTACACCAAACTGCAAGATATTTTTATTTTTTTTAGAAATTCTTGAAATTTTATTGTTTCTTGTTCTAATTTTCCAAATGTTCTTACAGTTACGGTTTTATTTTGAATTTCCTTATTTCCAACAACGACTGTAAAGGGTATTTTTTGTAATGCGTGCTCTCTAATTTTAAAATTTATTTTTTCGTTTCTTAAATCTACTATACTTCTAATTTTCAATTCTTTTAAATTTTCATTTATTTCCTGAGCATAACTCAAACTATCATTATTAATTGTTAGTATTACAACTTGAGTAGGCGCCAACCAATTCGGAAAATTGCCTGCATAGTTTTCAATTAAAATTCCAATAAATCTCTCAAATGAACCTAAAATTGCCCTGTGTAACATAACAGGTCTATATTTCTTTCCATCTTCACCAATATAATTTGCATCTAAGCGTTCTGGCAAAACAAAATCCACCTGAAGTGTCCCACATTGCCATTGTCTGCCTATCGCATCACGTAAAATAAATTCTAATTTTGGGCCGTAGAAGGCTCCTTCTCCAGGGTTTAATTCATAATTATACCCTGCAGTTTCCACAGCCTCTTTAAGTGCCTTCTCTGCTTGATCCCATACAGAATCGGTTCCAGCTCTATTAATAGGTCGATCAGAAAATTTAATAATAATATCTTCAAATCCAAAATCCTTGTAAATGATCATAAGCAATTTACAAAATTTCTCTGTTTCAGAAATAATTTGTTCTTTGGTACAGAAAATATGAGCATCATCTTGAGTAAAAGCTCTAACTCTCATTAATCCATGTAATGCTCCTGATGGTTCGTTTCTATGACAAGATCCAAATTCTGCCATTCGAATAGGAAGTTCCTTATAACTTTTTATCTTGTGTTTGAATATCTGAACATGACAAGGACAGTTCATTGGTTTTATTGCCAGTGTTTTTTCCTCTGATTCAGAAGTAAACATATATTCCCTAAATTTATCCCAATGTCCTGACTTTTTCCATAATTCACTGTCAACTAATTGTGGCGTATTTACTTCCCCATAACCATCCTGACTAAGTTTTTCTCTTATATAATTCATTATAGTTCTGTACAAACACCAACCTTTTTCATGCCAAAAAATTGAGCCTACGGCGTGTTCTTGAATATGAAATAAATCGAGTTCTCTTCCAAGCTTTCTATGGTCCCTTTTCTCAGCCTCTTCCAACATATTAAGATAACTTGCCAGTTCCTTATCTGATCTCCAAGCTGTTCCATAGATTCGCTGTAGCATTTCGTTTTTAGAATCTCCTTGCCAATATGCACCAGATAATTTGGTTAACTTAAATGCACCGATATGTCCTAAGTCAGGAAGATGAGGACCACGACATAGATCAATAAATTCACAACCCTCTTGATTATAAATTTGAAAATTATCTTTTTGTTCACTATTTTGGATTATTTTTATCTTATATAACTCATTTCTTTTTTCGAATAACTCAATGGCCTCTTTTTTTGATTTAAGTGATTTAATAATGTTAGTTTTATTTGAAATAATTTTCTTCATTTCCATTTCTATTTTCGGTAAAGCATCTAATGATAAAGGTTCTTCAAACAAAACATCATAATAGAATCCATCTTGTATTGTTGGACCAACCGCTAGTTTTGATCCTGGGTAAAGATTTTTAATTGCTCTGGCTAAAACTTGTGCTGTAAGTGTATGTCGCATGATGTCAATACCTTTCTCAGAATCAATTGTAATAATAGTAATTGTTGAATCTGAAGTTATAGGATCGCATAGATCTTTTTGAACTCCATCTATCTCGATTGCAACAGCTTTTTTTTCTAAGGATCTCGAAATACTTTTAGCAATGAGTGCACCCGTAATACCTCTACGAAAACTTTTAGTTTTTCCATCTGGAAAATTTATTGTAACATTTTTATTTTTATTTGCTTCCATTTATAGGTGGTTTTGATTTTGTGATATAAATTTAAGTGTTTAATTAGGTTAATTTACGAGTAGTGTCAACTTCAAAGCCAAAGAATTTATAAATAATCGATTATTTTGAAAATTCTTTTTACGAAATATTTTTCTTTTTCGTCATATTTAATAATTTTAGTATTCTCTCCAACGGGCGCACATAATTTTGGATCAGAGTTTTTTGTAAAGAAAACTATCATCTTTTGATTGTTCAAAGAAAACAAGTGCATAAGTCCTGTATCATTGCCAATTATTAAAGATGAATCTGTTGATAGCCTAGCTAATTCAAGTATGTCTAACTTATTGCAAAGATTTATAGTTTTTGGAAGGGTTTTTTTTATTTTGTTACAAAGTTCTAACTCATCGGTACCACCAATTAAAATAGGTAGAAAATTTTTTTTTAAAATTTTCTCTATTATTTCGTTATAAATGTTAATTGGAATTCTTTTATTTTTTCTTCTAAGTGACCCTCCTGGAACAATTAAAATAAATTTTTTAAATTCCTTAGACTTGCCATTAAATAACCAACTAAAATCTGGTTTTAGATATTTATTTATATTTGCAAATGATAATTGTTCTTTTTGTCTATCAAACGTATGCATCAAGTCTCTTTTTGAATTTTTGTGATAGAAATTAGAATTTTTGATAAGTCCACTCCACTGAATTCCATTTTTTTTAAATAAGTTAAAATAACTTGTGCTTCTTTTTGATGTTTGAAGATCAAAAACGAAGTCAATATTATCGCAATCAATTTTTTTTTTTATTGCTAATTTATCAAGAAAATAAAAAAAACTCCTGTCTATACTCACAATTTTATTAAACCATCTACTTTCATGTGCAATTATTTCATATTTTTTTTCTGTCAAAAGAGTGAGATTATCCTTGAAAAACTTATTTTTTATATTGTACATTGCATTCAAGGACAAACAAAAGTCACCAAGACCTCCAAATTTAATTATTAATATTTCGTTTTTTATTAATGAGTTCTTCATATAAGTTGAGAGTTTGCGATAACATATTAGTCAAATTAAATTTTTGCAAAATTCTATTTCTAGCCTCTTTTCCCATAAGATCTTTTTCTTTTTGGCTTTTGTTAATTACAAAAAAAATCAGTTTAGCAAGTTTTTCAGGCGAATTTGGTTCAACTAAATATCCAGTTTTTTCGTTCAATATAATATTTTTTGAACCTCCGTGATTACTTGCGATAATTGGTTTTTCCATTGAACAAGCTTCTGCTGATACCCTTCCAAATGCCTCAGGCTCTGTTGAAGTGCTTAACACTACATCACATAATGAGTAGATTGAAGGCATATCATTCTGAGCTCCGACAATTAAAACTTTATTTTGCAAATTTAAATCTACAATTTTTTTTTTTAAACTCTTTAAATACTTCTTCTTATTTTGCTCTGAACCAACAAAAACTAACAAAAAATTTAAATCCGGATTATTTTTCGTTAGTATATTGGCAGCATTTATTGCAACTTGATGGCCTTTCCATCTAGTAAGTCTTCCTGGTAAAAGAATAATATGCTTTCCATCAGCTAAATATAGATTCTTAATTTGCTGTTCTTTTCTGAACTGATTAATTGAATTTTTATCAAAATATTTAACATCAATACCTCTATTGATTAAAACAGTTTTTTTAATGGACTTTGGAAAATATTTTTTTATTTCGTTTTTTATAAAATCTGAAATAGCAATAATTCTATCTCCCTGAATTATTGAAGAATTATATTTTTTTTTAAAAAAATTTGTATTTCCACTATAAGTTCCATGATAGGTTGTAACCAGCGGAATATCCATCTGTTTTACGATTTTATTAATACAAAATGCTGGCCATCTACTTCGAATATGAACCAAGTCAGGTTTTAATTCCAAAAATATTTTCCTAATCTTACTTTTAATTTTATAGTAATTGAAAATACTTTTTTTATTTAAAGGTAAGGTAATGTGAATTACGCCTTTATGTTTATATTTTTCAGCCATATTTCCACCAGAAGAAATAATTATAGATTTAAATTTTTTTTCTGCTAATTCTTTAGCAACATCTAGCGTCCCTTTTTCAACACCACCTCCGGAATGATCAAGAGAAGGCAAAATTTGAATAATTGTTTTCATGTTCAATAAAAAATTTATTAAGATTATACATTATAAATTTTCATTTTCAAAAATATCCTTTATACCCTCTCTGTAAGAAAAAAACTTTGGATACCAATTAAATCTATTCCTAAATTTTAAATTTGACACTCTTTTATTTTCTAAGTAAAAACTTCTTGTCAATTCATTTAAATTATTGTCATTAAAATCTATCTCTTGAGGAGGTTTAATTCCCATCAACTGACATGTATAAATAATTACATCTTTTGCAGATGATGGCTCGTTATCTGTTAAATTAAATATTTCTCCTGGGGTTGGATTTTTAATACTTTTTGAAATGCACAAAGCAATATCTTCAACATGAATTCTCGAAAAGTATTGATTTCTTTTATTAATTATTTTTACAGATTTTCTTCTAAGTCTATCAATTATTGACCTTCCCGGACCATAAATACCAGGTAATCTAAAAACATGAACTGGCTTATTAAATTTTTTAAATAATGACAAATATTCATTTTCAGCTTTTAGTCTATTAAGGCTTCTAAAATTTTTTGTGTAAAGTTTTGATTCTTCATCAACCCAATTTCCATTATGATTTCCATAAACACCTGTCGTAGAAAAATATCCTATCCATCTAATTTTTTTACTGTTGACTATAATTTTTTTAATTTTTTTTATTGCTAAATCACCATTGTTATCTGGTGGAATGGAAACTAAAATGTGGGTTACATCTTTTAAAATTTGTTCCTTATCAGTTATAAAGTCACAAAATTTAAATCTCTCAATTTTATATAATTTTGATTTTTTTTTTAAATTATTTTCATCATTGAAAGTACCAATTAATTCAAAATCTTTTTCAATTATAGGCGCAATGAAACTTGCAGAATATCCCTCTCCTAAAAATATAAATTTCATTTTCTAATTAATCTTATCTCGTATCCAATCATACACAGGATGATTAGTAAGTTCTTTATGCCAGATCATCTTGGTTTTTCTCTTTTCTAATTCAAGTGGCAACCCCACAATAGCAAAGTTGTTAGCTTTTGCCAGTCTTTCTGCAGTTTTGTTAGGTAGCGTTAAAATAAGTTCTGAATTATTTAATATATAAGGTGCAAGAGTAATTAGGTCAATTCTTACAGAAATATCTCTCTCAAGACTTAGTAAACTTAATTCTCTGTCAATTGGTGAGGTCTGGGCTTTCATTGGCGCTACTCTAAGATGCTTTGAACTCAGATATTGCTCCATGGATAATTGTTTTTCTTTTGATAAAGTATGTTTTTTATTCATCATTCCTACATATTCTTCATTAAAAAGAATTTTAAATCCCAATCTACTAGGAACTGTTTCAAATCTTCCGACTGAAAAATCAATTTCACCAGAATCAATAAGTTTAATTGCCTCTTCGCCTTGTTCAGAACTTATGCACAATGAACTATTAGGTGAATTTTTCACAAGAAAACTTATTAAATTAGGAATAATTAAAGGAGCCACATCATCTGAGATTGTAAATTTAAAAAGTTTTTTAGATGTCAATGGGTCAAAATTAGCTGATGATAATGAAAGTTCAATATTTGATAATGCTAGTTTGATTGGTCCTGATAACTCAACTGCACGTTGTGTTGGTCTCATTCCCTTCGGGCCTCTTATAAACAATTCATCTTTCACAAGATATCTTAGCCTGTTAAGAGCATTGCTCATTGCTGGTTGAGTAATTCCAACCTTGATACTAGCTTTTGTAACATTTTTTTCCTCAAATAGTGCTCTAAAGATTATTAGTAAGTTTAGGTCAAAAGAATTTATATTCATAAAAAAAATAATTAAAACAGTTGTTATATATTTATAGTAATATAAAATTTTATTGATAAGCGCAATCTTCTATAACATTTTTATTTGCTAAATGAATTTGACCATTTTTCTCTTTTGTCTTATTCAAGGATTTACAGAGTTCCTGCCGATTAGCTCGCAGGCTCATTTGTTGTTTTTTAATAATTTTTTCTCAGTAGAAAATGAAGAACTTAATATTAGGCAGCTAAATATTTTAGTTCACTTTGGTTCTCTTCTGGCAATAGTCTTTTACTACTTTAAGGATTGTATGAGATTAAGTATGTCAATAAAACACTTTTTTAGAAGCGATTTAGACCCATATGTTAACCTTTTGCACTGTGTAGTGATATCAACCTTACCTTTAGTCTGCATGGGGTTTTTAGTCGCAAAGTTTTTTCATATGGATTTTTTACATTCTTTTCATTTGATTGGGTGGACAACGCTAACATTTGGAATATTTTTGTTCTTAGTTGATAAATCATTCTTGACCATTAAAAATCTAGACTATTTACCATTTGATACAGCATTTAAATTAGGAATTCTTCAGTCTTTTGCTTTAATTCCGGGCGCAAGCAGGTCTGGTTTAGTAATTATGGGCATGAGAATGTTTGGATACAATAGAATAGATTCTGCTAAATTCTCAAATTTATTGAGTGTTCCTGCTATCCTAGGTGCTATGACTTACATGATTTATAATGCAGAAGAGAAATTATTATTTTTTAATTTTAGTTCTTTTTTAATCATATTTTTTAGTTTTATTTTTTCTTTAATCTTTATTCATTTTATGATCTCATGGGTAAGGAATTCTTCTTTTGCAATTTTTATGTATTATAGAATAATTCTTGGTATTATAATTTTATCTTATTTCTACTTTGATTTAGAAAATATAAGTTGGTAAGACAATTTCTAAAGATTTTGGAAAATCTACATATTTCTTTAAATTTCTTAAGCCTTCAACAGAGACATTGTCGTTTTGTAATAATTTTACCTGATCACGTGTTAAAGGAGGTTTAGGAAACTTTTCAGTAATAAGTGCTATTATGTTAGCAAGAATTAGAGGTACTGGAAATAATAATCTTTTTCTTTTATTAGTTTTTAAAATTATTTGGATAATTTCTTTAAAATATAAAATGTTTGGACCTGCTAACTTTATTTTCTTATTTTTCTCAAAAACTATTTTTGTCACATATTCACATAAGTCACCAACATATATGGGTTGGAATCTTACTCCAGATTGAAAATCTAATATTGGAAAATACTTTTTTTTTATGTTAATCTTAGGAGTACCCATGACTGGTAAAATTGGAAAAAAGACTGATAATTGATTAAAAAAATTTATGAAATTATCATCCTCTCCAAATACCACGCTTGGTTTTAAAATTATTGCATTTGGAAAGTTTTCTTTGACAATAACCTCTCCTTTAACTTTTGACATAGCATATTTAGATTCTTTTGAGTCTTCAACTCCAAGGGCAGACATGTGAATAAATTTTTCAATATTATATTTTTTTGCTAAGCTTGAGATTAATTTTGGGATTTCAAAATGAACATATTCAAATGTTTGAAATTTTTTTTCATATAATATTCCAATTAAATTTATAACGATATCTGAATTCTGTATAATTTTTTCTAACTTATTTTCAGAAAATTGCTCAATCTTTGAAATTTCTATTTGTCCAAGACCGCCAAGAAATCTTAGTTCTTTTTGTTTTACATTTCTTCTAGTAACTATTTTTATGGAACATGAAAATTTAGATAAATGACTTATAAGGTTTTTACCAATAAAACCTGCTCCTCCGAAAATGACTATTCTTTTACCATCCAAATAAGAACTCATATAAATACAGACCAATAAAAATTTAATAGTATTTTGTTTAAAATATAAACTATAGTAAATTTTAAATAAAATGAAATCTTTTAAAATTGATAAAAAAGAATTTAAACTCTATAAAAACGATATAACAGATAACTTCATCTGTGGCAAAAAAATATCTTTAGATACTGAAACTACTGGATTGTCTCTTGTAAGAGACAGATTATGCTTAATTCAAATTGGGGATGAAAATAACAATTGCCATTTAGTCAAATTTGATAGAAATTTTCTTAAAAATAAAGCTGTTCCAAAAAATTTGATTCGATTACTAAGCAACGATAATATTGAAAAAATCTTCCATTTTGCTAGGTTTGACCTTGCTTTTATTAAAAAATTTTTGGGAGTCGAGTGTAGAAATGTGTTTTGTACAAAAATTGCCTCAAAGCTGGTAAGAACCTATACTGATAGACACGGATTAAAAGACTTATGTAGAGAAATGTTAAATATCGATCTTAATAAATCACAACAAACCTCTGATTGGTCCAGCGATGAACTTCTTCCAAGTCAAATAAAATATGCTGCATCAGATGTCCTACATTTAATTAATCTAAAAGAGAAACTAACCCAAATGTTAATAAGGGAAGATAGATTAGAATTAGCCGAAAATATATTTAAATTTTTAAATTTTAGAGTTCAGTTGGATCTATTGGGCTGGGATCAAGTCGATATTTTCTCACATTCTTCTTAAAATGGAAATCAAGACTATAAAATCAGTAATCTCAAAAGAAATTAAAGCTTTAGAATTATTAAAAGACAGTATCGGGGACAATTTTATTAAAGCCATTGAGTTGCTCTATAAAACAAATGGTAAAATTGTCATTAGCGGTATGGGTAAAAGTAGTCACATTGCAAAAAAAATTGCATCAACTTTTTCATCAGTAGGTTCTCCTTCTTTTTTTGTTCACCCTGGCGAAGCTAATCATGGGGATCTTGGGATGATTACAAAAAAAGAGTGTATAATTTTAATTTCAAATTCGGGTGAGACGTCTGAATTATTCAATATTATACTACACTGTAAAAAGCTTAAAATTCCTCTAATTGCTATTACAAGTAATTCTATGAGCACTCTAGGAAAAAAAAGCGATGTTGTATTAAAAATTCCAAAAAAAATTGAGGCTTGTCCACTTGAATTGGCTCCGACAAGTTCAACAACTGCTTCACTTGTAATTGGCGATGCTCTAGCTGTAACTTTATTAAAGAAAAATAGTTTTACAAAACAAGATTTTTCTAATCTTCATCCTGGTGGTAAATTAGGCTTTATGCTTTTAAAAGCTACTGATATTATGAAAAAAAAACCTTTCATTCCAATTGTCGAAGATAATGAGAATATGGACAAAGCGATTCTTGAAATGTCATCTAAGGGATTAGGATGTGTTGGTATCGTTTCAACCAATAAAAAAAAACTTATAGGAATTATTACAGATGGAGATCTTCGTAGAAAAATGAATCCTAACTTACTTTCTGAGTCTGTAAAAAATATTATGAATAAAACACCTAAAACTATAGAAGAAAATATTTTAATAATTGACATCCTTAAATTTATGAATAAGAAATCCATAACAAGTATTTTTGTAACTAAAAAAAAAAAGCCAATTGGAATAATTCATATGCATGATATTTTAAGGTACTGACTTTGAGATTATTTATGAACTTAAATTACAGTTTTTATATTAACAGTCTAAAAAAGATTTTATTTTTTATTTCATTTATTTTGATATTAATGACATTTTTAGGAAGAACCGTTAAACAAACATCCGTAAATCAGCTAGATTATGAGTTTAATATTTTAGATAATGAACAATTGGTTATAAATCCTAAGTTTATGGGTTTGGATAAGAAAGAACGACCTTTTCAAATTTTTGCTTCTCATGCAAAAACTATTAACTCAAATAATTCCTTTTATGAATTAAATGAACCAAAAGGTACAATAAACGATTTCGATGGCAGCAAAATAATCATAGAAAGTAAAAAAGGAGAATTTGATAAAAATAAACAGAAGGTACATTTGTTCAAAGATGTGAAATTGATCAATTCTAATGGTTTCAATTTTAAAACTCAATCAGCATATATTGATTTGACATCTAATGAAGTCTTTGGAAATAAAAAAATAATTGGTCAAAATGATCAAGGTAAGATTTTTGCAGAAGGTTTTAAGATTACTGAACAAGGAAACAAAATTATTTTTATTGGTAAAACAAACCTTTTTATAGATAAAGAATGAAAGAAATTAATAAAAAAAAAATTGTAATTTTAATATTATTCTTACTCCCTTCGATAAAAGAAGTATTAGCTGATTCTAAACCTCAACAGGAGAATAAAACAATAGAGATTTTCGCGGATCAAGGCATTGAATGGAATAAAGAAAAAAAAATGTATACTGCAAAAGGAAACGCAAAAGCTAGTCGAGGGAGTTCATCTATAAGTTCGGATGTTTTGCAGGCAAAATATGTCGAAACAAAAAGCTCTGAAAATAAAATAACACTAATCAAGGCTATGGGAAACGTAATAATCAAAAACGAAACCGCTGAGATTAAAGGGGGTAAAAATGCCTTATATGATATTAATAAGGAATATATTATTGTAAAAGGGAACAATCTTCAGGTTAACTCAAATCTTGACGAATTACAGGCTACTTCAAAAATTGAATATTGGAAAAACGATAATATTGCTATAGCAACTGGAAATGCAACGGCTAAAAAAGAGGGAAATTATATAATAAAAGCAAATAGACTTGTTTGGCACATTAAAAAAAATGATAAAAAAACTGATGCTACTGATGCTAATGAATATAAAATAAAAAAGATGATAGCATATGATAATGTAATAATAGAAACTAAAAATGAGGTAGCATATAGCGATAAAGCTTTATATAATAAAAATAATGAAATTTGCAAATTGTATGGAAATGTAAAACTAAAAAAAGATGATAACTATTTGACTGGTGAATACGCTGAAATAAATCTTAATACTGGTATAAGTAAATTGCTACCATATCCATCCAATAATAAAATTAATAAAAACAGAGTAAAAGCTATTATCAAAACTAATGAATGAACAAAAACCATTTTTGGCAGTATCAAATTCTGGATTAAGTGCAAAAAACATTTCGAAGTTTTTTGATAATAAGAGAGTGCTTAACAATATTAATGTTAAAGTCAAAAAAGGGCAATCAGTAGCAATACTAGGTCCAAATGGTGCAGGAAAAACCACATTATTTTATACAATAATAGGGTTGATAAAGTCAGACTTTGGTGAGATAAATTTAAATGGTAAGGAAATAACTCTGTTACCTATGTATAGAAGAGCTAAACTTGGACTAGGTTATTTACCTCAAGAATCCTCAATTTTTAGAGGACTTAATGTCGAAGAAAATATATCTTCAATTCTTCAAATAAATTATACAGATAAAATTCAACAAAATCAGATGTTAGAAAAGTTACTTAGTGAATTTGGAATTGAACATTTAAGATTTGCTTCATCTCTATCTCTTTCAGGAGGAGAAAGAAGAAGATTAGAAATTGCAAGATGTCTTGCATCAAATCCTTCTTTCATTTTATTAGACGAACCTCTTGCTGGAATTGACCCGATAGCTATTGATGAAATAAAAGAATTAATATTAGGTCTAAAAAGAAGAAATATTGGTATCTTAATTACAGACCACAATGTGAGAAGTGCACTAGAAATGGTTGATAGAGCCTACATTATTTTTGAAGGAAAAGTTATTTCTGAAGGTACTCCCGATGAAATTAAGAAAGATAATGAAGTAAGAAGAGTGTATTTGGGTTCAAGTTTTTAGATAATGACTGATATCTCTGTTTCTGGAAAACAAACTAAAATTGGGAATGCACTTACATTGCATTCAAAAAAAAATTTACTCAATTCTCTTAATAAGTATTTTTCAACGATCGTATCGGCAAATATATTATTTTCAAAGGACACATTTAATTTTAAATGTGAAATAAACATTAATGTAGAACATAATATTTTTGTAAAAGGTCATGGACTTAGTAATGACGCGTACGGAGCATTTAATATAGCAAATGAAAAGATAAAAAAAAGATTACGCAGATATCACAGAAAATTAACAGATCACAGAAAAAAACCTAAAAAAAGTTCTTTTTTGAATAAAACTAATCAATATATTATTAAAAATCCTAATATTGCAAAAATGAATGAGGAAATTGATAATCCACTCATAATTGCTGAAACACATTATGAAATTGAAACTCTTTCAGTTAGTGAAGCACTAATGATTATGGAATTAAATGAACAAAACGCAATTCTTTTTAAAAACTCATCCAATAAAAAACTAAACTTCTTATCAAAAAGATCTGATGGGAATATTGAATGGGTAGATACAGAAAAAAAAAATAAATGAAACTGATTGATATAATTTCTCAACACAATATTTATTTAGATGTTGAAATTGAGAGCAAAAAAACACTCTTTAAATTCATTGCTAATAAAATCTCACAATTTACAAAATTAGATGTAAATTATATTCTTGACAAACTCAACGAAAGAGAAAAACTCGGGACTACCTCACTCGGAAATGGGGTAGCCATACCTCACACAAAAATAGATGGTCAAGAAAATGTATTTTCTCTGTTACTAAAACTAAAAAAAGCAATTAAATTTTCTAATGATGACCCAAGGAATGTTGAGCTAGTGTTTGTAATAATAGCTCCTGAAAATGAACAAACTGATCATTTATTAGCATTGTCTGTTATTTCAAAGTTTTTGAAAAAAAAAGACATGATCAAAAAACTTATTAAAACAAAGAAAATTGAGCAAATATATAATATAATATCAAAATCTAATGAAGAGAAATAGGTTCTAGTCCAGATTGTATTATAGCTGCCAATGCTGTATCCTTATTTTCAAATGCAGCTAATAATGTTCCATCTGTGGAATAAACTGAAAAAATATTATTACTGATACTATTTTCAGAATGTAATTCTTTTTTTATAAAAGCATAACCAGAGTTAGCAAATTTGAGGAATTCCTCTTCAGATAACTTATTTTTGTTCATTTTTGGCACTCAAATCAAGGTTAATAAGGTTTTTGTTTTCGTTTGTAGCAGCATCATTAATTTCTATTTTTGTAGATTTGTCTTGCGATTTTGGCTGAAGTAAATCAATAGAAAGTAATCCATTTTCCATAGAAGCTCCATTAACCTTTATACCATCAGCCAATACAAAGTTTCTTTGAAATTGCCTTGCAGCAATACCTCTATGTATGAAGATTCTCTCATTTTCAGAATCTAATCTACACCCTCTTATGGCCAGTTGATTACCTTCGAGAGAAATATCAAGTTCTTTTTTTTCAAAACCAGCAACAGCAATTGTAATTCTTAATGTACATTCAGAAATTTGTTCAATATTGTAAGGTGGATAACTATCAGAAGATAGCTTAGATATTTTATCAATGGTCCTTTCGAAATCATCAAAACCAAGAAGGAAAGGGCTGTTAAATAAAGACAATCTTGTCACTTTATCCTCAATTATAAGCGATATAAATTCATGACCTTTAACAAAAGCATCAATAATAATATAATCTAATCATTGCCAAATTCAACTTAAAAAACATATTTTTCTTGGTGGAGCTGGACGGGATTGAACCGACGACCTTCTGAATGCCATCCAGACGCTCTCCCAACTGAGCTACAGCCCCCAATATTTAACATTTTTATATTATAGCATATTTCATGCTTATCTTGAAATTCGTATATTTGTCAAATCAATAAAGTAGATTTATAATAGATTTTATTAATTAAGAATTATCATCATCTCTGTTGATTTCGAGCATTGATTCAACATTTTCTTTTTCATCTATTTCATCATCTACCAAATCCTCCTGTGATAAATTTTCATCTTCAATTTCGAGGTCATCATCTGAACTTTCTATTTCATCCATGTTAACAGCATCTTTAGTTTTTTCTGAAACATCATTTTTATTTAGCTTTGGTGGCCTACCACGTTTAGAAATATTAGTAAGCATATTTACTTCAGCACCGCAATTTGGGCATATTAATGGTAGTTTGTTAAAATCATAAAAGAGCGTTGAACAACTTACACATTTTCTTTTTGTTCCTTTTTCAAAATCGGTTATATTCATTCTATCACCATAGATTAAATTCTTAATTCATTATAAATTATATTTATGAAAAAAATTAATACTCTTAAAACCTCAAAAAGTAAATCTCTTTCTGGAATTATCAATGTTCCTGGGGATAAGTCAATTTCTCATAGAGCTCTGATATTTGCTTCTTTATGCTATGGTTGTTCGGAAATCACTGGATTGTTAGAGGCAGAAGATGTTTTAAACACGCTAAAATCACTAAGAAAACTTGGAGTAAAAATCATAAAAAAAAATAGTATTTACCTAGTTTATGGAAATGGTGGTTTTTATAAAAAGCCCATAAGTGCCCTTAACTTTGGTAATTCTGGAACAGGAGTGAGACTTTTTTCCGGATTATTAGTCTCAAAAAATATTTCAGCAACACTAATTGGTGATAAATCTCTTATGAAAAGACCAATGAACAGAATAATTAAGCCTCTTGAAAAAATGGGTGCAAACTTAAAACATGCTATGGGGTATCTACCAATACAAATAGAAAAAAGTAATTTTTTATACGCAAATATATTAGAAGAACAACTTGGGTCAGCACAAGTAAAATCTGCAATAATTTTGGCTTCGCTTGATACAAAAGGTACAACTGTAATTAAAGAACTAAAATTATCGAGAAATCACAGTGAAATTTTACTAAAATATTTAGGGGCTAATATAAGAATTGAAAAAAAAAAAACTTACAAAAAAATTTCGGTTACTGGCCCAACAAGTTTAAGCTCTAAAAATATATTTATACCAGGTGACATAAGTTCAGCAGCATTTTTAATTGTTGCTAGTTTACTATGTAAAAGTAGTAAAATAACAATTAACTCAGTGGGTGTAAACTATTTTAGAACAGGAATTTTAGAGGTATTAAAAAATATGAATGGTAACATCAAAGTCTCTAAAATTAGAAAAAAAAATGGTGAACGAATCGCAGATATATTTATTAAATCGTCAAATTTAAAAAGTTGTAATCTTGGACAAAAACTAACTTCAAGATTGATTGATGAATACCCAATTCTTTTTGTAGCTGCTTCATTTGCAGAAGGCATATCAATTTTCAAAAATTTAAAAGAATTAAAATTTAAGGAAAGTGACAGGTTGTCTGCTATGTCAGAAGCTTTGGAAAAATGCGGTGTTAAAATTGAAAAGAGTGATAATCAAATAAAAATATATGGTAGCAAAAAACAAAAAGGAGGTTGCATGATCAACACATATGATGATCATAGAATTGCAATGTCGATGCTAATATTTGGTTTAAATTCAGAAAATCCGATTGAAATTAATAATTCAAAAATGATTAAAACTTCATTTCCAAATTTTTATGATTTACTTAAAGAAATTGGAGCCAAAATTGAGCATATTTAAAAATCTCAAGCCTGTAATTTCAATCGATGGTACTGCATCCTCTGGGAAAGGAACATTAGCAAAACAACTTTCTTTAAAAATAAATTTTGATCATCTGGATTCCGGCATTTTGTATAGGTATTTAGCGTATATGAATCTGAAAAATATTAATAATCAAGATAAAATTAAAAATATTTTAAAAGAAAAAATAGACTTAAAGCAGATAAAAAATATAAATATAAATAAACTTAGAACTGAAAAAGTTAGTAAAAAAGCATCACAAATTGCTCAGTTGATTGAAACTAGGAATTTTCTTGTAGATTTTCAAAGGAATTTCGCGAATTTTCCACCCGGTGGTAAAGGTTCTATTATTGATGGGAGAGACATTGGTTCAGTAATTATTCCAAATGCGGAAGTTAAATTTTTTATTGACGCTGATGTAAACATAAGAGCCCAAAGAAGATTTATAGATTTGAAAAAAAAATATGAATATGAAAAAATTTTATCAGAACTTTTAGAGCGTGATAAAAGAGATAAAACTAGAAAAATTGCGCCGCTTAAAATGACTAAAAAATCAATAGTTATTGATACAACTAAACTTTCCTCTCAAGAGGTATTAAAAATTGCATTATCAAAAGTCAAAAATATTTTAAAAATAAAAACTAATTAAAGATTGCACTTCAAGACAAAATTCTGTAAAGGTATTGTTCAATAAATAATTTGAATATGGCGCGAGAAACAGAAGAAAATTTTGGCAAACTTTTAGACGAAAGCTTATTAAGTTTTACCAAGAAAGAAGGGCAAATAGTAAAAGGTAAGGTTTTATTCGTCAAAAATGACAATGTTGTGGTTGACGTTGGTTTGAAATCTGAAGGTAGAATACCTATTAGAGAGTTTTTTTCTCCAGGTGAAGAAAGAAATATTAAGCCGGGAGACGAATATGATGTACTCCTGGAAAAACTTGAAAATAAAGATGGGGAAGCCATGCTCAGTAGAGAGAAGGCAAGAAAAGAAGAATCATGGATCAATCTAGAAAAATGTCTTGAAAAGAAAGAACAGATTACAGGCGTTATTACAGGAAGGGTAAAGGGGGGTTTTACTGTTGATATAAATGGTGCTGTTGCTTTCTTACCTGGAAGCCAGGTTGATTTAAGACCTATTACTGATATCAGTCCTTTAATTAATAAACCTCAACCCATGATTATTTTAAAAATGGATAAATTTAGAGGCAACATTGTTGTATCTAGAAGAGCAATCTTAGAGGAATCACGAGAAGCAGATAGATCAAAACTTTTATCAGACATTAGTGAAGGTTCTAAGTTAAAGGGTATTGTGAAAAATATTACTGACTATGGTGTGTTTGTTGATTTGGGAGGATTAGATGGTCTTCTTCATGTAACTGATTTATCATGGGAAAGAATTAATCATCCAACCGAAATGCTTAAAGTTGGTGATGAGATTAATGTCATAGTTATAAAGTATGATGAAGAAAATAAAAGAATCAGCCTTGGTATGAAGCAACTCTCGAAGGATCCTTGGGAGAATATTCAAAAAGAATATTCAATTGGTAAAAAGATTAAAGCAAGGATTTCAAACATTGCTGATTATGGTTCTTTCGTTGAGCTAAAAAAAGGCGTAGAAGGGCTAATTCATGTTTCTGAGATGAGTTGGACTAATAAGAATGCTCATCCGAGTACATTTATGAAAATTGGAGATGAACTCGATGTAAAAGTACTTGAGATTGATATGGATAAAAGAAGAATCAGTCTAGGATTAAAGCAATGTACAGATAATCCTTGGGAAAATTTTAACAAAGAAAATAAGACTGGAGACATAATTGACGGTACAATCAAAAACATAACTGAATTTGGAATCTTTATTGAACTACCATACGAATTAAATGGTATGGTTCATTTATCTGATATTGATTGGAAATCGAGTGGAGAAGTTGCTATTAAGAATTACAAGATTGATCAGAAACTAAAAGTTAAAATTCTTGAGATTGATGTAGAAAAAGAAAGAATTGCTCTTGGCATAAAGCAACTTGTTAACTCAAAAAGTAAGAAGGATGATCTTGTAGGTAAAATAATTACTTCTGTTATAAAGGAAATTGCAGAAGAAGAAATGACAGTTTTATTTAACAACGATTATGAAGGATTTATTAAAAAATCAAATTTGGCAAAATTAAAGTCTGAACAGAAAACATCTAGGTTTGCCATAGATGAAAAGATTGATGCTAAAATCATTTCATTTAATAAAAAGAAAAAAATGTATGAACTCTCTGTCAAAGAACTTGAAATTCAAGAAGAAAAGGATGCACTAAAACAATATGGTTCTTCGTCATCTGGAGCAAGTTTGGGTGATATTTTAGGAGCTGCACTTAAAGAAGGAGAGTCATCCAAAAAAAATGAAAAAAGCGTAACAAAAGAAAAAAAATAAAAATGAGTGATGATTTTTTGAATGACTATTTCAAAAGAAAAAAAAAACGAGTTATAAAAGGTTCATTAATATTTATATCTCTTTTCCTCTTTATTATTTTAGTTAATGCTCTTTCAAATTTTAATAAGTCTTTTTTTGCGAAAATAAGTATTAATGAAATCATTCTTAATAACGAACAATATTTATCTGCTCTTGAATCAATCAAAGAAAACTCAAATGTAAAAGGACTTCTGGTTAGTATTAACAGTCCTGGTGGAACAGTTGTCAGCAGTCAAGAATTATTTCAAAAGCTAAGTATTGTTTCAGAAAAAATTCCTGTGGTAGTTTCAATGAAAGAAGTAGCAGCATCAGGTGGGTATTTAGTATCTTTAGCAGCGAATAAAATATACTCCTATCCAGGAACGATTACAGGCTCAATTGGAGTAATCTTACAGTCAGCAAATATAAAAAAGTTATTAGAGAAATTAGGAGTTGAACCTGTGATTTTTAAAAGTGGTAAAATGAAAGCCTCACCCAATCCATTAGAAGATACTTCTGAAGAAAACAAGGAATCAATACGTTTGGTTATAAAAGAAATGCATTCACAATTTATAGATTTAGTTATTAAGGAAAGAAATTTAAATAATAAAGATGATTTAAAAAAAATTGCTGACGGGAGAATATTTACTGGTACTCAGGCAAAAAATTTAAATCTTATTGATGAAATAGGAACTGAAGATGATGCAATTAATTGGCTTAAAAGTGAAACAAATATTACTAGTGACATAAGTGTAATTGATTTTAACACAAAAGAAAATTTTAAAAATTTTCTAAATCTTTTTTCAATAAAAAAACTTTTTTCTGGAAATTATACCCAAACAAGTGGTATTTTTGCAATATGGACCCCATACTATGAATAAATCAGAAATTATTGAATCCCTAGCAAAACAATACAGTCATTTACCAAATGTAGAGGTTGAAAAAATATTTGAAAAAATTATTTCTACCTTCTCGGAATCACTATCGGCTGGTGAAAGAATTGAAATAAGGGGATTCGGAACATTCTCTGTAAAAAAAAGAGAGGAGAGAGACGCTAGAAACCCAAAAACAGGAGCGAAGATTCAAGTTCCATCCAAACGAACAATCCATTTTAAGTCAAGTAAAGATATGCAAAAAATATTGAACAATGGAAAGTAAATGAAAATAGTTTATAAATTTTTTTTTTTTGTTTCTTATTGATATTTATAATTCCTTTTTCTCTATCTAATAGAGATTTGATAACAATAAATCTTTTTCCATTTCCATTAAAATTTGATATATCACTTTATTTATTAGTTATAATAATTTTTTTTTTAGGTTTAATTTTAGGATTTCTATTTGCAAGCTTAAAGAAAATTTTTAAATAAATTTTTATGAATATTAACAAACATATTTTTTGCGCAATTGATTTTTCTGATATAAATGACGCAATTTCAAAAATAGAAATTATCAAAAATGAAGTAGGAGGAATAAAATTAGGTTTAGAATTTTTTATAGCTAATGGTCTGAATGGCGTTAATAAAATTAGAGAGTTTGGTTTGCCAATCTTTCTAGATTTAAAACTTCATGACATTCCAAATACAGTTCTAAAAGCTTTTAAAGCTTCAGCTGAAGTAAACCCCGATTATTTCTCAGTACATCTTACAGGTGGTACTGAAATATTAAAAAAACTCAATGATGTAAAGAAAGAAATAAAAATTGTTGGAATCACCATGTTAACAAGTTTGGATTCTAACCATTTAAAAAGCTTTGGTATAAATATGCAACCTTTAGATTTTGTCAAAAAATTAGTAGCAATTGCAAATAATAATTCAGTGGATGCTATTGTCTGCTCTCCTTTAGAAATAGTTGAAATCAAAAAAGTTATTACAAAAAGTTTAGAAATAATTACACCTGGAATAAGACTGAAAAAGGATAAAAATCATGATCAAAAACGTTTTTTATCGCCTGGAGATGCATTAAAAAATGGTTCTGATATATTAATTATTGGAAGACCCATAACTGAATCTCCAGATCCATTAGGCGCAATAAAAATTATAAAAGAAAATATTATTGAAAGTTTAAAACTTAAATTTAAAAAGTTATGAGTATTAAAGTTAAAATTTGTGGTGTTAATTCAGTAGATTCAATGAAAGCATCAGATAGAGCAGATTTTGTTGGATTTGTTTTTTATCCAAAGTCTCCTCGATTTATTAATGCAGAAACAGCCAAACATTTAGCAAGCTTTGCCCCAAAAAAACAAAAAAAAGTTGGCTTATTTGTGAATACAGAGATAAATGTTATAGAGTTTATCGCTGAATATGTAGATTTGGATTATATTCAACTTCATGGAGAGGAGAATGAGAAGGAAATAAATTTAATAAAAGAAAAAACAAATAAACCAATTATTAAATCTGTAAAAATCGCTTCAAAGAAAGATCTTGAAAATGTTTTAAAATTTGAACCGATTTGTGATATGATTTTATTTGATGCATTGCCCGTTTTAAAGGAACTTCCAGGAGGAAATGGACAAGCCTTTGATTGGAACATTTTGAAAAATTATCAATCAAAAAAAAAGTGGATGTTAGCAGGAGGAATTAACAAATATAATGTGTTTAAAGCAATTAATATTTCGCGAGCCCCTATTATTGATCTTTCATCTAGTTTGGAATTAAAAAAAGGAGTAAAATGTGAAAAAAAAATTAGAGAGTTTCTTGATATTTTAAAAAAATAGATTAGCAAAATGAAAAAAAAAATTTATTACGATAGATTTCCAGATGAATCGGGTCATTTTGGTAAATTTGGTGGAAGATTTGTTGCTGAAACATTAATGCCATTAGTTATTGAGGTGAATAAAGAATATTCTAAAGCAAAAAGAGATAAAAAGTTTAAAAAAGATTTTGACTATTATCTTAAACATTTCGTTGGAAGACCAAGTCCTCTTTATTTTGCAGAACGAATTTCGAAAGAATTGTCCGGTCCAAAAATTTATTTTAAAAGAGATGAACTTAATCATACAGGGGCACATAAAATAAATAACTGTGTAGGGCAAATTTTACTTGCATTGAGAATGGGTAAAAAAAGAATTGTCGCAGAGACTGGTGCTGGTCAGCATGGACTTGCAACAGCGACTGTTTGCGCTTTATTCAATCTTGATTGTGTAGTTTATATGGGTGAGGAGGATATTAAAAGACAAGCTCCCAATGTTTTTAAGATGAAACTATTAGGAGCTAAAATAATTACCGTAAAATCTGGAACAGCAACACTAAAGGATGCTATGAATGAAGCACTCAGAGACTGGGTTTCTAATGTAGCGGACACCTTTTATATAATAGGAACTGCAGCAGGTCCACACCCATATCCGATGATGGTCAGAGATTTTCAATCTATAATTGGTAAAGAAGCAAAAAAACAAATATTACAAGCCGAACAAAGACTGCCAGATTATTTAATTGCTTGCATTGGCGGTGGTTCTAATGCTTTGGGTTTATTTTATCCTTTTTTAAAGTACGAAAAAATCAAAATGATAGGTGTAGAAGCAGGTGGAAAAGGAATAAAAACAAAAAAACATGCTGCCTCAATCAGCGATGGAAAACCAGGAATTCTTCATGGAAATTATACATATTTGTTGCAAGATAACATAGGGCAAATAATAGACGCACATTCAATCTCAGCTGGGTTGGATTATCCAGGTATTGGACCTGAACATTCATGGTTAAAAGAAATAAACAGAGTGAAATATGTAAGTGCGACAGATGAAGAAGCATTGAATGCTTTTAAAACTTGTTCAAAACTTGAAGGTATTATACCTGCTTTAGAACCTGCACATGCTTTAGGTTATTTATTTAAAAATAAAAATAAATTTAAAACAAAAGATATTATTATTATGAATATGTGCGGTAGAGGAGATAAAGATATATTTTCTGTTGCAGAAAAACTCAATTTTAAACTTGAAAAATTATAAATGTCAAGGCTGACAAATAAATTTGCCGAACTCAATAAAAATAAAAAAAAAGCTTTAGTAGGTTTTATCTCTGCTGGGGATCCCGATTTTGGATACTGTGAAAAAATAATGAAAATTCTCCCTGAATCTGGCATAGATATTATAGAGTTAGGTTTGCCATTTTCTGACCCAATGGCAGATGGACCAACAATTCAAAGATCAAGCCAAAGAGCAATTAATGCTGGATTCTCACTAAAAAAAACCTTTGAAATGGTTAAGAGATTTAGACTATTAGATAACAAAACTCCAATCGTGTTTATGGGATATTTTAACTTAATGTTTCAATATGGTATTAAAAAATTTTTCAATACTATGAAAAAGTTTAAAATCGATGGTCTCATAATTGTAGATTTACCGCCGGAAGAAAATTCAATATTACAAGGCTTTCATAAAAAAAATGACATTGATATAATCAGACTAGTTACTCCAACTACAGATAAAGATAGACTTAAAGTTATTCTAAAAAATGCTTCAGGATTTTTATATTATGTATCAATCATGGGGATTACGGGTACAAAAAAGCCATCACTCAAGAAAGTAAACAACGCAGTAGCACAAATAAGAAAGCAAACAAAGATACCTATAGTAGTTGGTTTTGGAATAAATAATAAATTTCAAATTAAACAAATTTCTAAATTTGCTGATGGTTCTGTTGTAGGTTCATCATTAGTAAAGATAATAGAGGAATCAAATAAAAACAAAATTATTGAAAACCTAAAAAAATTTATTAAACTTCTAAATTCATCCTGTTATACAAATTAGTGAAAAAATGAACTGGATAACAAATTTTGTAAGACCAAAACTTCAAGCAATCGTCGGTAAAAAAGAGGTACCTGATAATCTTTGGGAAACATGTCCAACATGTAACCAAATGTTACTTAGAAGAGAATTAGAAATAAATGATTATGTTTGTAAAAGTTGTGATCATCATTTTAGAATTTCATCAGAAACTAGAATCAAAAACTTACTTGGTGAAAGCTTTGAATCAATAGAAACTCCGAAAGTTAAATCAGACCCTCTAAAATTTAAAGATAAACAAAAATACTCAGATAGACTTAAAAAATCACAAAAAAAACTCAATAAAAATGATACTGTAAAAGTTGCCACTGGTCATCTTGGAGATTCTAGAGTGGTTCTAGCCGTATTTGACTTCAGCTTTATGGGAGGTTCGATGGGTTTAGCGGCAGGTGAGGCAATTTTAAAGGCTGCTGAATACTGTGAAAATAACCATTGTCCCTTAATTATAATTTCTTCCTCTGGAGGTGCAAGAATGCAAGAAGGTATATTAGCATTAATGCAAATGCCCAGAACAATTATAGCGATTAAAAAGCTCGGGAAAAAAAAAATTCCTTTTATCTCAGTTCTCACAGACCCTACTACTGGTGGTGTTTCTGCTTCGTTTGCGATGTTAGGGGATATACTTATTGCAGAAAAAGGCGCGACAATTGGATTTGCAGGCAGTAGAGTAATTGAGGAAACAATTAAGGAAAAATTACCAGATGATTTTCAAAAATCAGATTATTTACACCAAAAGGGAATGATTGATATTGTAGTTCACAGAAAAAATTTAAAGAAAACTTTGTCAAAAATCATTAAATTAACCTGTTCTTAGTTAAAATTGACAAAAAAATCCAGAAATATCTTAAAAAGACTTGAATGTCTTCATCCAAAACAAATAGATCTTTCCTTAGGGAGAATTTTAAGATTACTCAAAAAACTTAAAAATCCTCATTTAAATCTTCCTCCAACTATTCATGTTGCAGGCACAAATGGGAAAGGTTCAACAATTGCTTTTTTGCGTTCAATATTTGAAAAAAATAAATTTAGTGTTCATGTATATACCTCTCCACATTTAATCAATTTTAATGAAAGAATAAGAATTGGTTCAAAATTAATTAATAACGAATATCTAGTTTCTTTATTAGAGGAATGTGAATATTATAATAAAAATAATGAGATTACTTTCTTTGAAATTACAACTGCTGCGGCTTATCTGGCATTTAGCAGAAATCAAGCGGATATACTTTTGCTTGAAACTGGTCTTGGTGGAAGATTTGACGCAACCAATATAATTCATTCTACATTTTTTAGTCTCATCACTCCAATATCCCTGGATCACATGGGTTTTCTTGGAAATACAATAAATAAGATTACAAAAGAAAAAGTAGGAATTTTTAAAAATAATGTGCCAGCTGTTATATCTCCTCAAACTACAAGTGCAATGAATGTAATTGTTAAGGAAGCAAAAATAAAAAATGTAAAATTATATAGTTATAAGAATGAGTGGGAGGTATTAAAAACTTTATCCAAAAATTTTATATTAAAAATTTTTAATAATAAATTTCTGATACCAAATCCTACCATGCTTGGAAAACATCAAATATACAACGCCGCATCTGCAGCAACACTTGTGAAAATGCAGATGAAATTTTATGTGACAGATAATTCAATAAATCAAGGAATTATTGAAACATTTTGGCCTGGACGCATGCAAAAATTAGATAGGGGTGAAATTAGTAAATTTTTAGGCAAAAATTTTGAGATTTGGTTAGATGGAGGACATAATGTTGATGCCTCTAAAAAAATAAAAAGAATTTTATCAAAATGGAAATCAAATCATATAATTTTAATTGTTGGAATGGTAAATGGAAAAGATCCAAAATCTTTTTTAGAAAATCTTATTGATTTGGCAAATATAGCTTTTGCAATTCCAATAAAAAGTTCTTCTTATATTAAACCAGAAAAAATCAGACAAATATTCAAGAATAAAATAAAAAAGGGAAACTCTTTTGATGATGTTCTAAAAAAGATAAAAATGAACTATAAAGAGGGCAAAATATTAATCTGCGGTTCATTATATTTAGCCGGAGAGATTTTAGAAAAAGATAAATATATTATCAACTAAGTATTTTTATCTATCCACTCTAACAATTCAGTTTTGGAGCAGAGTCCAACCTTCGTATCTATATGTTTTCCGTCTTTAAAAAATAGAATTGATGGTATACTTCTTATAGAATACTGCATTGCCAACTCTTGATTGGAATCTAAGTCTACTTTAACTACTTGTATCTTATTAACCTGCTCACTTGAGATTTCATCAAGTATCGGGGCTAACATTTTACAGGGGCCACACCACTCTGCCCAGAAGTCTACAATCACTGGTATAGTGCTTGACTCGATTGTTTTACTGAAATTACTTTGATTTAAATTTAATATTTCAGACATATCATCCTTTCTTTTAGTTAGTAAAATAATCTTTTTGATAAATCTTTATCAAACTTGATAGGAGTTGCATTAGGATTATTATAGTAATCATTTAAAAAATTAATGTAAATATTATACTGTTCAAGTTGTTTTTTTTGAAAGTGGCTTACTTCGTTATTTTCACTTTCAAATGAAAAATTATCTGCTTCCTCCATAGCCGAAGGTATTGTTGTAAATTTTTCTTTTTTTAATGAGTTGAATCGGGTAGCAATTTTTTGATGCACCCTTCTAAATATGTTTTGTGGAAGAGATTCTGGAAAATTTCTATAAATATGTTTTGCAGCAAAAAATTGTAATCTTGGATCTTTAAATTTAGTAGCAAATTTCCATTTTTTACTCCAATCTACCTTTTCAAAATCATCCATAATTATCTTGTCCTGGAAAGCAAGATTTTCTGAGTAAATAGTTTCTTCCTCATGTTCACTAAAATTTTCATAAGATTCTGATTCAGATATAATTATTTTTTTTAAATTATTAATAAATTCTTCGTTAGATAATTTTTTTCTTCTTTCTTCAAGTTCTTCATATCCGATATCTGCATAAGGTTTCTGATTAATTGAAAGATCTGCTTCAAGAATTGAAGGATGTTTATTCAGTTTTAATTTTTTAAAGCAATTAAAAGTTTTTCCGTTAAGCTTTTTTGTATAATAAATATCTCTTAAATAGTCTTTTTGTAAAAATATTATTTCCTCAGGATCATATTTCAAATCAAAAGCTAAAAAATAATTCTCATAAACTGGGTGTTCAAATAGGTTGGTAGCTAATGATATATAGTGTCTACTAAAAAAATATCCATGAATAGTAAAAAATTTATTTTGAGTAATTTTTTTTATCAATTTAGACTTATTTGTATTTTGCAAAAAATTTTTATAAACAGTTGGCTCATTATTTTTTATCAATTTTATCAGATCTTTCGTTGCCAAAACATCAGAGATAGCCTCGTGCGAGTTTGTAACATTAAAATTATTAACAGATGCCAAACTTTCAAGTTTAAAAACTTTTTTTCCCTCATCATTTTCTTCAACATTTAATACTTGGGGATTAAAAGCGTTTGTCATCGTTACAAGATTTAATACATCACCCCTTGAATTTTCTCTTGAACTGGTTATGTAGGGGTACTTAAAAAGTTCCCATAAAGCTTGTCTTAAAAATTCCTCGTCAAAATTTATAGAATTATATCCCAAAAAAATTGCTGGTTTAAAAAAACTTAAAAATTCGTTTAACTCTTTAATCATATAATATGAGGAAATTTTCTCTTCTAGAAGATCAGAAATCAACAACTGATTGACTTTTAATGCTCCAAAAGATGGTACAACATCAGGATTTATTCTTGATTTTAAATTAAGTCTTTTTAATTCATTAAAATTTTCATCAAAACAAACAAAACCAGCTTGAAGGATTTGATCAAATCTAGCTGATCTACCAGTTGTTTCAAAGTCATAAATTATAAAATAACTCATCTGCACAAAATAATTTTTCTTGCGTCATTCAAATCTTTTAATGTACCTAAATGAAACCATTCATTATCATCAACCAGTCCATATAGTCTTTTTTTCTTAATAGTATAATTAAATACCTCTTTTAATGAAAATTTTTTTTTTTTAAAATTTCTCATAATATCTAAATTTAAAAATTGCAAACCCACATATACGAATTCATTTTTTCCAAAAGTATTTGATAAACATCCAAATGCTTTTTCACCACATGAAAAATGAAAATCACCATTTCCAGAGTATCCAAACATATCATCCTTTTTTTTTAAAATCATTAATATATCCATGATTTTACTATCCCAATATTTTTCAAGCTTAGGAAAAACAGGTTCTATATTTTCAACCCAGTAAATATCACCATTCAAAAGGATAGTCGGATTTACTTTATTGTCTAAATATTTTTTTTTTAGAGCGTTTAAAAGTCCTCCACCAGTTTCAAGAATAATATCTTCATGGACTAAAGTAATTTCTTGATTGAACTTTTTGCATACAAATAATTCTATTTTTTTTGATAGATGATGTGTGTTAATAACAATTTTATCAACATTAAACTTAAAAAGTTTTTTAATTAAGTTTTCTAAAAGGACTTGATTATTAAATTTTATTAATGGCTTTGGTATTGACTTTGTTAAAGGCAACATTCTTTTACCAAAGCCAGCTGCAAAAATCATTGCTTGTCTATTTATATTATTCATAAACTTTCCTTTTTTTTGTTAATGGTAAAAGTAGGCTGCTTATTTTACTAAATTTTGAAAATTTAAGATTCATTCTAAGTAATCTCAACACCCTTGGAATATGAATTAAATAATTTTTCTTTTTATCTCTAAGAAATAATCTAGAAAAAATTCCTAAAACTTTTAAATGCCTTTGAATTGCGATGATTTTGAAAGAATAGATAAATAATTCTTTCTCTATATTTGGGAAACTTTCAATATAATATTTAATTAGTTTTTTTTTTAAATTTATTGATATATCTCGTCTTGCGTCTTCAAGTAAAGACATTAAATCATACACACAAGTTCCAAACAGAGCATCTTGGTAATCTATCCATCCGCATTGTTTTGAATAACAATTATTTTTTAAAAAGAAGATATTATCGATGTGGTAGTCTCTATGAATATTTACTTTGGGCAATTTCATAGGTATATCTAAAAGCTCTTTAAAATAATTTAAAAACTCTGTTTTATTATCTTCAGACATTTTTTCAGAATATAATGGTAGATACCAATCAAAAAACAAACTAATTTCATCTATAAATTTTTTTTTATTATAAAGTTCAAGACCTTTTTGTCTCTTTTTTTTGTGTAATGTTATAAGTGAATCTGTTGCTAATTTATATAGTCTAGTTTCGTTTGATTTATTAAGAATATTACTAAATTTTGAATTACCAAAATTTTCTATTATTAAAATACCATCATTTGGAAACGACTGAAAAATGATTGGAACCTTTACACCTAATTGAGAAAAAAAATTTGATTTAGATATAAAATTTTGAATGCTAACTTGACCCAAATTATCATACATAACTAATCTTGACTTCCTATTAAAGATAAGTTTAAAATATTTTCTGTTTGATGCGTCCCCAGCAAGAAATACTAACTTGTTAAAATGTATTTTTCTTTCCCTGAGTTTATTTTCAACTAATTTTTTTAATTCTCTCATATAATTTATCTTTAAAAGTTATATTACCAATGAAACGAATATTCATATTTAAATTAAATTTACAATCCTCTTCGAATTTAATTTCAATTCTATTCTTTGGAAGATATTCAGTTGCTATTTCCGGCCACTCCATTATTACCATATCATGCAATGCCTGCTCAAAATCCAAAGAAAAAATTTCTAATTTATTTTCTAATCTATACAAATCATAGTGCCAAATTTTTAATTTTTCAATTTGGTAGATATTTACTAACGGAAAAGTTGGGCTAGTAACATTTATTTTCTTTTTTGAAATTGAATTTATTAAAAACTTTGCGAAAGTCGTTTTTCCGGTGCCTAAGTCGCCATACAAAGAAATAAACAAACCTTTTTTTAAATGTTCTGAAAAAATACTGGCTATATTTTCAGTCTTTTCTAAGCTAGATAAAAGTATTTTTAAATCATCTTTCATTTTAAAAAAAATTTACAATATAATAACCTTAATAACTTATTTATATTAATAAAAAATGAAAAATTTTGAAACTGATGTTTTAATTGTTGGGGCTGGTCCTGTTGGTCTATTCTGTGTTTTTGAACTGGGACAACTTGGTATAAAAAGCTGCTTGATTGATACATTACCTCAAATAGGTGGACAATGTACTGCTCTTTATCCTGAAAAGCCAATTTATGATATACCCGCATTTCCCGAGATTTCTGCTGAAAATTTGATTGAACGACTGAGCAAACAAATCAAACCTTTCGAACCAAAAATAATTCTGAACAAAAAAGTTCAAAAACTAACAAAAGAGAATGATATTTTTTTAATTGAAAGCTCGGGTAACGAAAAAATTCAAGCAAAGTGTGTAATAATTGCAGCTGGCTGTGGCGCTTTTGGGCCTAACAAACCTCCAATTCCAAATATTAATGATTTTGAAGGTAAATCGGTTTTTTATTCGGTTCATGATAAAACTAAATTTAAAGATAAGATAATTGCAATAGCTGGTGGAGGCGACTCTGCTGTTGATTGGGCAATAGAATTAAATGAATATGCAAAAAAAATCTACTTTATTCATAGACGTCCGAAACTTAGGGCCGCTCCGAATAATGTCAAGATTCTTGAGGAATTGTCAAGAAAAGGTAAAATCGAAATGGTTATTCCTTTTCAATTAGAATCACTAGAAGGTAAAAATGGTTTTTTAGATACAATTTTTGTTAGAAATTTGGAGAACAAAGAGATGAAAATTAAAGCCGACTTTTTAATTCCTTTTTATGGGCTATCCTCTGATCTTGGACCAATAAAAGAATGGGAACTTGATGTATTTAAAAATACTCTTCAAATTGAACAATCAACTTGTCAAACCTCTCAAAAAGGAATATTTGCTATTGGAGACATTTGTCATTACCAAGGAAAATTAAAACTAATTTTGACAGGCTTTTCTGAGGCAGCAATCGCAGCACACTCTTGTTATGAGCTTATATTTCCAGATAAGGTCCTTCATTTTGAATATTCAACCTCAAAAGGAATCAATAAAATTTAATATCTATACTCATTATTTTTAAAAGGTCCGTTTACGGAAACATTTATGTATTCTCCTTGTTTTTTAGATAACTGAGTGAGCATAGCACCAATTTTATCTAAATGAAGTCTTGCAACTTTTTCATCCAATCTTTTAGGAAGCACGTAAACCTTATTTTCATATTTCTTGTAATTCTCCCATAATTCTATTTGCGCAAGAACTTGATTACTGAAAGAGGCTGACATAACAAAACTAGGATGACCTGTTGCACATCCAAGATTTACAAGTCTTCCCTCCGCAAGAACTATTAATTTTTTTCCATTTGGAAATTCTACTTCATCAACTTGAGGTTTAATATTATTCCATTTAAAATTTCTGAGAGCTTCGATTTGTATCTCAGAGTCAAAATGACCTATATTACAAATTATAGTTCTATCCTTCATTTCTCTCATATGATCAATCGTAACTACATCTACATTTCCTGTTGCAGTTACAAAAATATCTGCTCTATCTAAAGTATTTTCAATCGTATTAACTTCGTATCCATCCATCGCTGCTTGCAAAGCACAAATTGGATCTATCTCTGTAACTATCACTCTACATCCTGCATTCTTTAGACTTTCTGCTGACCCTTTTCCCACATCTCCATATCCTGCAACAACAGCAACTTTTCCAGCCATCATTACATCTGTTGCTCTTCTTATTCCATCAACTAAGCTTTCTTTGCATCCGTATTTATTATCAAACTTCGATTTAGTAACTGAATCATTGACATTAATTGCAGGTACCAAAAGGTTACTATTTTTTTCCATTTCAATTAATCTTAGAACTCCGGTTGTTGTTTCTTCGGATAAACCTTTTACCTCCTTTAATTGTTTTGGATATTTTTCATGCATTAACTTTGTTAAGTCTCCTCCATCATCTAAAATTAAATTTGGTTTCCAATCATTGGGTCCTTTTATAGTTTGTTCAATACACCACCAAAACTCTTCTTCAGATTCTCCCTTCCACGCAAAGACAGGTACTCCTCTTTCTGCAACTGCTGCTGCTGCATGATCTTGAGTCGAATATATGTTACATGAACTCCACCTAACTGTAGCTCCAAGTTCCAATAAAGTTTCAATAAGAACAGCTGTTTGAATAGTCATATGAAGACATCCAGCTATCTTGGCGCCTTTAAGTGGGTTTTTACCTTTAAATTCCTCTCTTAATTTCATAAGACCAGGCATTTCAGTCTCTGCTATAGATATCTCTTTTCTTCCCCAATCTGCTAGACTAATATCTTTTATTTTAAAATCATTCATTTGTTTCCTTTCTGTTCAAGTTATTCCTAGTTTATCGTTAAAATTCAAAAGTAAATTTTTAACTTTTTCATTATTATTTTCTAACATTATGCTGTCAGCTAATTTTTTTGATTCTCTAAAGCTAAGAGTGCTTATCAACTGTTTAATTTTTAAAATTCTTGATGTACTCATAGATAAAATTTTTATGTTCATCCCTATTAATAAAGCTGTATAGAATTTATCCCCAGCAATTTCTCCACAAACACTTACAGGAATATTAGCTTTTTTACCAGCATCATTTGTCATTTTTATTAATTTTAAAACTGACAGGTGAGCAGGATCATATATTTTTGCTACACTTTCATCACCTCTATCAATTGCAAGTGTGTACATTGTAAGGTCATTAGTTCCGATAGCTAAGAAATCACAAGCTTCTGCCAATGAGTCAGCAATCAGGGCTGCAGCTGGTGTTTCAATCAAAACTCCTAATGGTGGCAAAGATTTTTTTTTCTTTTTTTTCATACTAATTAGCTTTTTATTTACATTATATATCATTTTTTTTGCCTCTTTTAACTCTGATACATTTGAAACCATAGGCAACATAATTCTTAAGTTACCAAAGTCACTTGCTCTCAAAATCGCTGAAATCTGTTTTTCAAAAATCTTTGGAAAAGCTAAAGTCAGTCTTATTGCTCTTAGACCCAATGCTGGATTTGGTGAAGGATTAATAATCTTATCAATAAATTCTACATGTTTATCATTTCCTATATCAAGTGTTCGTATTGTAAGAACTTTTTTACCCAATTTACTTAATGAATCTTTTATAAATTTAAATTGTTCTTCTTCCGAAGGAAGGGTTTTTCTTTTCATGTAAAGGTATTCACTTCTAAAAAGACCAATACCATCAATACCTTTGTCAAGAGAATTTTTTACTTCCTTAGAATTATCAACATTAGCCTCCAAGAATATTCTTTTTTTGTCAGTAGTCTCTGGAATCAATTTTTTAAAAGAATTTAATTTGATTGATTCTGTCTTTTGATCATCAATTTTATTTTGATATTTTTTTAAATTAATGATTGAGGGATTTCTTATTAAAATTCCATTTGTTCCATCGAGAATTATTTTCTCTCCATTTCGAATATTTTTTATTAAATTTTTTACACCAACTATTGTTGGGATAGATAAAGATCTAGCAACAATAGCAAAATGTCCTTCTGGACCTCCTGTTTCACTAACCAGTCCATTTATTGAATCTTTCTTAAAGGATAATAAATCAGCTGCACTTAAATCCTCAGACAAGATTATTTCCTTATTTGTTGTAAATTTATTTTTGGAAGTTCTTTTATTTCTTTTGAGATTATTTATAAGTCTTTTACAAACATCTTTTACATCTTCGAATCTTTCTTTTAAATATTGATCCTTGATTTTTTTAAAAACTAATTCATGTTTTTTTAACTCCTCACTTATGGCTACTTCAGCATTAATAAGATTATTTTTAATACTTTTTGATGAATCCTCAATTAAAGATGAAGACTTTAACATAGAGATATGCGCCTCTAAAATTGACTCCATTGCTTTATGACCAAAATATTCATTATTATCATTTCTTTTAATTAAGGTTTTTAATTCACTGATTGAATTTTTTAAAGCCGTCTTAAGTCTTTTAACTTCAATTGCTATTTCGTTTGGTTTAATTTTATAATTTGGGAATACCATACTTAGCTGTTCTTTAATCTTACAAAATCCAATTACCACACCCGGAGATACACCAATACCTCTGTATATTTTTTCTCTAAAATCTTTTTTTAGCAATTGATTTTCTTCATAAAAATTTCCTCTTATCAGCTCAAGTAAAATATCTAAGTCAGACTTTGCACTTCTACCGGTGCAAGAAATTGAAATTTCAGTTCCTTTACTTGCAGCAAGTGTCATTAAACCCAGAATAGAGAGTCCATTTACTCTTTTTTTACCTTTACTTACGATTATCTTAGAATTTAGCTTAGATGATAATTTGACAAACTTCGCTGCAGCTCTTGCATGAAGTCCAAGTTTATTTGTAATCGATATTTTACTTTTAACTGTCTGCAAAATTAACTCTTTGATTCTCCAAAAAATGCTGATGCAACATTTATGTACTTTCTAGCTGATTCTTGAGATACTTTGATCAATTCCTTTAGTTTTAAATTTTTTCTTGACGAAACCATTTTTATTAACATAGGCAAGTTAACACCAGCTATAACTTCAGTTTGATTTTCCTTTAATGTAGAAATTGCAAGATTTGATGGAGTTCCTCCGAACATATCCGTTGCAACAATTACACCATACCCAGAGTTAACTTTTTTTATTGAAGATAAAATTTCCTTTCTTCTTTTTTCCATATCGTCTTCTGGATTAATGCATATTGCTTCAATATCGCTCTGGGTCCCGACAACATGCTCGAGTGCTATGATGAATTCTTTTCCAAGATTTCCATGCGTAACTATTACAATACCGATCATTTATTTAAATCCCTATGATCTAATTGTATTTCAATGAGCTTTGTATCCATTTCTTTCGAAAACTTTTCAGCCACCATAACTGACCTATGTATACCACCAGTACATCCAAAAGCAATAGTTACATGGTTTTTGCCTTCGTTCAAAAACATCGGAGTAATTTTTTTAAAAAGTTTGGAAAAATTTTCAAAAAAAATATTGAATGAATTTTGGCTTTCAATAAACTTGATAACTTTTTGATCTTTACCAGTTAATTTTTTTAAACCAGAAGAATAAAAAGGATTCTTTAGGAAACGCATATCCATTATCATGTCTGCTTCTCTTGGAATTCCGTATTTATAACCAAAAGATAAAATTCTTAAACATAATTTTGAATTTTTATTTTCTGAAAAATTTCCAGTAAGAATTTGGCTCAGATTGATCGCATTTAAATTTGTAGTATCAATATAGTAATCACAAATTTTGTTCAATGGTTCAAGCCAAGTTCTTTCTTGTTTAATAATATCTTTAATTGGTAAATCAAGTTTTAGAGGATGAGGACGTCTTGTTTCTTTGTACCTATTTACAATAACATCAGCTTCACAATCAAAAAAAATTAGATCAATCTTTAATTTGTTCTTATATTTTTTTATAGAGTCTGCTAACTTTTTTCCATTAAAATCTCTACTTCTTATGTCAATTCCAATAGCAAAATTTCCATCAAATTTTTTATTAATTATGTTGTGCAGTAGAACATATGGTAAATTATCCACAGCCTCATATCCTAAATCCTCAAAAATTTTTAAAGCTGAAGTCATTCCAGCTCCCGAAAGTCCTGTCACAATTACAACTTTATTTTCTTTCAATGTACTCTTCGTTTAATTTAAACTTTACCTTCGCAACAGCAGAGGCTTCATTGCCAGATAAAAAAACAACTGGTGTTTTAACACCCAAAATAGTTTTTTTATCTTCTCTTACGGGAAATCTATGTAACTTTTTTTTATTTAAGTCTACAATAAGTTTTAATTTAATTCCTTCAATGTATTGAACTCTTATTAATCCAATACCTCTTATTTCAATAATTCCTTTTATTTGTTCATCAGGATATAATAAAATTTCTTTCTTTGTTAATACACATATAGTTATATCATCAGCTATAAGAGTGGCACCTGAATCGATCAATCTCAAAGCCAAATCAGATTTTCCAGTTCCCGATTCTCCAATTATTAGGATACCATTATTTTCAATTGCAACTGAGGTACCATGAATATTTTTAGAATTCTTCATTAGAAAAATTCATCAGACGGATTTTCAAATGGTTTTACAACCATAATTTCTGTTGTGTAAATATTATCATTGTTAGTGTAGACTTTTAAAATAAAAGAATCACCATCTTTTGGTAAACTTTTTAGTTTAGTTAGCATTAAATGTGTTCCACCTGGCTGCATGAAAAAGGAATCTTTAGCTAAGATTTTAATCTTATCAACCATCTTCATTTTGGTAATATTATTTTCAGTTATAGTTTCGTGAATCATCGTATTTTCAGCAATTTCGGTCTCAAATTTTTCTATATCTATATCTTGATTTGATTTATTAAAAATAGATAAATAAACCGCCAGTGATTTTTGTGTTGAAAAAGGCTTGAAAATATATCCGCCATGAAAGCTTAAACTTGTTGAGTTTTTGTTTTTGCTAAAAGAAGGAAATTCATAGCTAAAAAAAAGAAATACAAATAAAAAAGAGGAGTAGAATTTTTTTTTTTTTTTTAAAAATCTCATATTAAATTCCTAACATCTATAATATAATTTAAATTTGGGATTTTTACATGAAAAATGAAAAAATAAATTTTGCTACTAGACAACTTATCAGAAGCAGTAGTAAATGCTATATGGCGACTGAGCTGTCTGAACAAAATAAAAAAAGAATGGGGCTATCATCGAAACATATGGTCACACCTTATGTTACTTTTTTGATGGTAGCTTTCGATTATGATTGTTCACCCCTGTTGCTACTTTCTAATCTTTCTGAGCATACAAAAAATATAAATTTTAATAATTCAATTTCATTAATGTTTTACGAAGAAGTAAAGGATAAAAAATTTTTTCCTGTATTTCCCAAACGTTTTTATGAAAACTCAAAAATATATTATGAAGATCCGATGTCCAGACCAAGAGTAACCTTAGTAGGAAAATTAAAGAAATCTAATAAAAATAATCATAAAAGACGTTATATTCTAAGGCATCCAGCGGCAAAATTATATGCAAATTTTAGTGATATGAATATATATAAACTTCATGTTCAGGGTGGTCATTTAACAGGCGGTTTTGCTCAAGTTAGCTGGTTTAAAAATTCTGAACTAACAATTAAAGACTTTAAAAATTTTGAAGTTGATGAAGAAAAAATTGTTGAGCATATGAATAATCATCATCAGGAAAGTGTGAATTTATTTTCTAAAAATTTAATAATAGGTAAGCACAAAAAAGGTGATTGGCAAATTACCGGGATAGATCCTGAGGGTTTTGATATAAGACTAAGGGATAGTCTCAGAAGATATTATTTTGAAAATAAAATTAAAGACACATCAGAATTAAGAAAAGTTTTTGTTAAGCTTCATCATAAAGCCATGACACAATCTTAGTGGGCCTCAGACCAACTATTTCCAATTCCGATATCGGCTCTTATGGGAACATGTAAATTTAACATCGGTTTGTGTGCAAGCTCCATAATGCTTGCTATTTTAGATGGAACTAATTCTAACTCTTTAGATGGCACTTCAAAAATCAATTCATCATGAACTTGAAGCAACATCTTGGTTTTTAGATTTTTAGACTGTATATATTTATGAACTTTTATCATAGCTCTTTTTATCATATCAGCTGCTCCTCCTTGAATAGGTGCATTTATCGCAGATCTCTCCCCAAAGTTTCTTCTAAAAGTTTGTGGATCATTTATAAAAGGTATATGTATTTGTCTTCCAAAAGGAGTTTTGACAAAACCATTTTCTCTACAATTATTTATAGTTGAATTCATATACTCTTTAATACCAGGATACTGTAAAAAATATTTATTAATATATTCTTTTGCTTCAGAATTTGAAATATCAAGCTGTGTGGCTAAACCATATGGAGAAATACCATATATAATTCCAAAATTTATGGTTTTTGCTCTTCTCCTCAACTCATCAGTCATTTCATTCCTTTTAACTTGAAAAACTTCCATTGCAGTCATTTTATGTATATCCTCATTATTTTCAAAACATTCTTTTAATGTTTGAATATCAGCAACATGAGCAAGAATTCGTAATTCAATTTGTGAATAATCAATTGAAACAATTTTGTTATCAATTTCTGAGACAAAAGTACCTCTAATTTGTTTTCCTTCATTTGTTTTAATTGGGATATTTTGTAAATTTGGATCATTTGAAGACAATCTTCCAGTAATTGTACTTGCCATTCCATAAGAGGTATGAACTCTTTTTGTAATTTTATTTTTTCTTGTGATAAGACCTTCACAGTAAGTAGTTTTAAGTTTATTATATTGTCTCCAAAGCAAAACTTCTTCAGCAATACTAAATTTTTGGTTTTTTAATTTTTCTAATACACTAAAATCTGTCTGAAAATTTCCGTTTTTTCCTCTTTTTCCAAAAGGTAACTCAAGTTTTTCAAATAAAATCTCTCCAAGTTGCTTTGGGGAGCCAATATTAAATTCAACCTTACAAATATTAAATATTTTTTTTTCAATATTTTTAATTTTTGTCTCGAATGAATCTGATAATGCCTTCAAAGATTCAAAATTTACTTTTATTCCCAAAATTTCCATTTGCATTATAACTTCAATAAGAGGTTTTTCTAGATAGAAATAAAAATTATATAAACCTTTCTTAATTAATTCTTTTTTTAATTTGTTCCAAATTCTGAAAGTTAAATCTGCATCCTCAGCAGCATAGATAAGTGCTTTTTTTGCTTCCACATAATCGAAGGTTATTTTTCCTTTTTCGACCTTTGTTATATCTGAATATTTTATGGCATTATGATTCATGTATTTTTTTGACAACTCATCTAATCCATGTCCATGTTTTCCAGAATTTAAAACATAAGACATTAACATAGTGTCATCAATATTTTTTACATTGATATTAAATTGCTTTAAAATAATCAAATCATACTTTATATTTTGCCCTATTTTTAAAATACTTTCATCTTCTAAGATTACTTTTATTTTTGAAATGAAATCTTTTATTTCAATTTGATCTAAATTTTTGTTTAAATCACCTTTGTGTTTTAAAGGAATGTAACAGGCTTCACTGTTTTCCAGAGAAATTGAAAAACCAACTAATTCAGCCTCGGTTGGAGACAGACTATTAGATTCACAATCTATTGCACAAACTCCAATTTCTTCAACTTTTTTAAGCCATATCTCTAATTCATTAATTTCTTGGATGAATTTATAACTCTTGTAATCAATGCTTTTTTTTTGATTATCCTTTTCAGACTTGTTTGATTCCAGCTTTCTCTCTTTATAATCACTCAAATTCTCAGAACCATATTTTGAGATTATTTGCGATTTAATTTTTGCAAACTCCATTTCATCAAGAAAAGAAATTAATTTACCTAAATCCAAGGGTTTAAAAATTAATTTATTAATATTTACTGGAATTTGTACATCATCTTTTAGCGTTACTAACTGTTTTGATATAAGAGCTAAATCACTATTATTAATTATACTTAACCTTCTTTTTTCTTGTTTAATATTTTCAGCATTTTTTAAAAGATTTTCTAAAGAATGATACTCGTTAATTAATAAAGCAGCGGTTTTTATACCAATACCAGGTACACCAGGAATATTATCTGAGCTATCTCCAGCAAGTGCTTGAACATCAATAACTTTATCAGGTTTCACTCCAAACTTTTTTAAAACATCAGACTCAGATAATTCTTTTTTTTTTATGGGATCTAGAATAGCCACATCCTTTTTTAACAATTGCATTAGATCTTTATCAGATGTAACTATTGTAACTTTTAAACTATTTTGTAGAGCTTTTTTACAATAAGTTGCAATAAGATCATCAGCCTCGAATCCAATGGATTCAATTGATGGTAAATTTAATATGCCTGGAATTTTTTTTATAATTTCAAATTGAGGAATTAAGTCTTCGGGTGCATCCGACCTGTTTGCTTTATAATCTTTATATATTTCATTTCTAAATGTTTCTCTTGCTGCATCGAAAACTACTGCAACAGCTATATTTCCCCCATTTTCTTGTTGAATGTCTTCCAATAATTTTAAAAGCATATTTGTAAACCCAAAAACTGCATTTACAGGTGTACCATCAGATCTTTTCATATATGGCAGAGCATAAAATGCTCTAAAAATGTACCCAGAACCATCAACTAATACTAATTTATCCATACATAAATATTACATTAAAAAAAAAAAAAATAAATTTTTAATATTCAAATTTTAAATTACAATGCATTGAATACATAATTATTTGATTATCAATAAATATCTTTATGAAAACAGAAAATGCCATTGAAGTTAGAGACTTATTTAAAAAATATAAAAATGAAAATAAGATTGCCTTAAATAATATTAACTTATCAATACCATACGGTTCTATCTTCGGTCTATTGGGGCCAAATGGAGCTGGTAAAAGTACATTTATTAATATATTAGCAGGACTAGTCACTAAAAATTCTGGAAGAGTTAAAATTTGCAAAATAGATATTGATGAAAACCCAAAAACCGCAAAAGGTGCTATTGGTGTTGTGCCTCAAGAAATAAATATAGACCCCTTTTTTACACCATTACAAGTTCTTGATATTCAAGCAGGGTTTTACGGAATAAGAGAAAAAAGTAAAAAGAGTGAAGAAATTTTAAAAGATTTGAATTTAATCGATAAAGCTAATGCTTATTCGAGAAGTTTATCAGGAGGTATGAAGAGAAGATTAATGGTTGCAAAAGCCTTAGTTCATCAACCTCCGGTTTTAGTTCTAGATGAACCAACAGCTGGCGTTGATGTTGAATTAAGAAAAAAGCTTTGGTTCTATATCAAAAAATTAAATAAAAAAGGAATAACTATAATTTTAACAACACACTATCTTCAAGAGGCTGAAGAGTTGTGCGATCAAATAGCAATTATTAATAAAGGAAAAATTGCAGCCTGCGACTCAAAAATTGAACTTTTAAACATGATTAATACAAAAACAATTGTTTTAGAGTTGATTTCAAATATAGTTAAAATTCCCAAAGAACTAAATCCATATTTTATTTCAAAGAAAAATAATTTTCTAACATTAAGATTTAATAAGGATAGTTTAAATATTGGTAAAATAATAAAAATTTTAAATCAAAATAACTATGAAATAAATGATATATCCACTAAAGAAACAGACTTGGAGGATATTTTCTTAAAATTATTAAAATAAAATTAAACTAAAATAGTTGAATATAAAAATTAAAATAACTATTCTTGATTAGTACTGCAAATTAAAAAGTAATAATATGGAATTTAAAAATTATAAAACTCTCTTTATTCTTTTTTTATTTTTAACTTTAATTATTTTTTCAACTAAGTTAAAAACCAATGAAATAGTTCAAGATAGAAATGGAAATTATTTTCTAATTAAAAAAGATGGTACCTATAAAAAATTACCGCCACCAAAACCGGGTTTTAAATACATTCTAAAAAAAAAAAGTACATTAAAGCCGTTAAAGAAAAAAAAGAAAAAAATTGATACTCGAACAGCAAAAACTCAAAATCAAAAAGGTCAAAGAGACTTTAAATGAAAGTGAAGAATGTAAATTCTAGAAGATTTTATGACTAAAATAACCTTCTCAAATCATGAATTAGAAAGGTTTTTATTAGTTGGGGAAAAAAACCAATATATTATTGATAGAATCAATCCACGCATACGAGCATTTAAAAGAAAAAACTCTTTAGCAATATTCAGCACAATTAGAATAAAAAAGAAAACAACAACCGTAAAGCTAGGAGACTTTCCAGAATGCTCCCTAGAGGAGATTTATGCAAAATTTGAAGTAGCTCAGAAAATTTCAAAGAATGGAAATAACCCTAATCTAGTTTTTAATTCTTTTAATAACTTTACTGGAATAAATAGACAAGATTTTAATAATTTATCCATAAATGAGATTTTAACGATTTTTTTTAAAAAAAATAGATGTAGTCAAAAATATATTAATGACATTAAACATAATTTAAAAAAAAATTTGAAAAATCTTTACTACGAACCACTTATAAAACTTAATTTTAAAAATATTAGTAACAGCAATAACATTTTAAGAAGTCAAAAAAAATTTGCTACATCCAAGAACTTTTTGAATTACTTACAAACAATTATAAATTTTTCCATAAATAACAATTTACTTAAAGAAAAAGATCAACCTATTGAATTGATAAATTCAATTAAAAGATTAAAAACCAAAATTAAAATCAATCCACTAGAAAAAACCTTAGTATTAAGAAAAGTTTTAATTCCATTAAAAAAATTAAATGAAAAACAACTCCTTGATGTATTTAAATTCATTAAAAAAATAAAAAAATGAATTTGACAAATAAAAAAAAATTATGGAAATTAATTCAAGAAAAAGGTGATGATTTGAAAGATAAATTACCATTTCATCATCTCCACCCAAATGGAAGAAATCCTTATGCGCATATTTGTCAAAAAATAAAAAAAGAATTTAATAAGTCTTATAAAAATATCTCAGACGATGAATTTAATAAGGTACGAATTTTTGTTCAGAATATTAAAGACTAAATTATTGGAGCAAACTTATTTTTGTAGGGAGTCAATATAGTTTGCTCCTTAATAATTTAAACTCAGAAAGAATCAATTTAAATGAGCAAATTTCGTACCAATTTTAAATAAAAATTATCAATCAACAAAAATTTATATATATTACTTAAGTATGGAAAATTTTGAACTTACATATGCTGCTCTCTTGTTTCCAGCAATTCCTTTAATGATGATTTCTTTTGGAAATAGATATTCATCTTTAAGTATTCTAATTAGAAAAATACATGATGAATTTATTAATAAAAAAATTACTTCAAAAGACAAATCTGCATCAAGATATTTATCTCAACTTAAAATTCTCAGTAAAAGATTAAAGTTTGTAAAGGCTATTCAAACAATTTCTGCTTTTGCATTCCTTTTTAATTTATTATCTATATTGATTGGTATATTTAGTAGCGGTTTAGTTCCTGTTTTTTTATTTATGTTGGCTCTAATTTTCTTCTGTATTGCCATGATTTTATTCATGATTGAGATCCAATTAAGCAGTATTGCTCTAAAAAAACATATTGAAGATTTGGAAGAAATTTAATATCAGAGAGAAATGAGCTTAAATTTTTTTTCAGAACTAAAAAAACATCCTAAAGGTTTATTTGTTTTATTTTTTACAGAGTTATGGGAAAGATTCAGTTATTATGGAATGCGTTCTATCTTAGTTTTATATTTAATTTCTGAGGCAGAAGGTAATAATCCAGGTTTAAGCTGGACCAACACTGAAGCCATCCAACTTTATGGCTGGTATACTGCTTTAGTATATTTTTCTTGTGTGCCCGGAGGATTAATTGCTGATAAGTTTCTTGGAAAAAAAGAAGCGGTAAAGTGGGGTGGATTTCTTCTTTGTTTGGGTCATTTATTATTAGCATTCGAAGGACTCACTTTCTTCTATTTTGGTCTTTCTTTTGTAATATGTGGAATTGGACTTTTAAAACCAAGTATTTCTTCTCTGGTAGGTAATTTGTATAAAACGAATGATGGAGTAGTAGATCAAGGATTTACAGTTTTCTATATTGGAATAAATTTTGGTGCTCTTCTTGCAAGCTTAGTAGTAGGCTATATCGGAGAAACTTTTGGATGGCATTATGGCTTTGCAATATCAGGTATCGGCATGATTCTGGGACAACTAGTGTTTATAAAGGGAAAAATTCATATACCAGAAAATCCAATCAAAAAAATTAAATTTAAAAAAAATTCTTTTATTCTTTCAAAAATTGAAATTGACAGAGTTAAGTTACTATTTGTGTCATTTCTGATAATTATATTGTTTTGGGCATCATTCGAGCAGGCAGGAGGTCTTATGAATATATATGCTTTTGAAAAAACAAATAGAATCATTTCATGGCTAGATGATTGGACAGTTCCAGCAGGTTGGTTTCAATCAATAAACCCAGCATTAATTATTTTATTAGGTATTCCTATTTCTCATTTTTGGCTTAAACGTAAAGCAAATCAAAAAGAAAGTTCAGCCTTATTTAAAATGAGTATTGGCCTAATTATAATGGGACTTGGATTTATTTTTATGTTCTTTGCGGTCAAAGAGTATGAGATTTATGGAAAGTCAGGAATGTATTGGTTATTTTTGGCTTATTTATTTCACACAATTGGAGAACTATGTGCATCACCAGTTATTTTATCATTCATTACAAAATTATCTCCTAAAAGGCTAATCTCAACAATTATGGGTTTGTATTTTGCAATGATGGGTTTTGGAAATAAGATGGCAGGTCTGATCGGTCAGTATTCTCAAAATTTTGGTGAAGCAGAAACCTTTATTTCGATAACATTATTTTGTCTAGTTTTTGGTGGTATACTCATATTATTAAAAAGTCATTTAAATAAACTATCTCATAACGCAGAAAAATAAAATAGCGTCCGTAGCTCAAATGGATAGAGCATTTGATTTCGACTCAAAAGGTTAAAGGTTCAAATCCTTTCGGACGCACCAAGATTTAAAACAAGAAAACCTTTTTCTTTTAACCATAGCTTATCTTCAAAATAATCAGATTTATATTTTTTTACTTCAATCCAGAATTTTTCAGAATGATTTGGTTGAATCAAATGACATAACTCATGAACAATTACATAATCAATTACTGAAGTTGGGGCCATGATTAAACGCCAATTAATTATTATTATTTTTTTAAGATACTGGCATGATCCCCATTTTGATTTTAGTTCTTTAACTTTAAGTTGATTAAAATTTAATTTCATTTTATTTGAAAAATAATTAATTCTTTGCTCAATAAAAATTGTTGATTCCTTTTTAAGCCATTTTTCTAGTGTTTTATTTACGATGTTCTTTGAATTACAGAAAATTATTATTTCTTCCGATTTTAAAAAAATTAATTCTTTTTTATATTTATAAAACTTTATAATTTTTTCCTTTCCCTTAAATAAAATTTTATTCTCTTCTATTTTTTTTTCTAATTCATGAATCTTTTGTTTTTGAAACTCTACTTTTTTTCTAATCCAATTATTTTTTTTTTTTAAAATATTATTTACTTCTATATTTTCTAGATTGATAGGACATTTTAAAAATAACTTTCCGTTTTTGACAACTAAACTTACAGTTCTTCTGTTACTTTTTTCAATTACAATATCAAAATCATATTCAAATTGTTTGTTATTTGAATAATCAATTTTTTTTTTCTTAGCAAAATTGTAAAAAAAATTTAAAATTTTATTTTCCTAAATAAATGATTCTATAGTTATCTTTTTTTTCTACCAATGACAAAGAACCATGTGTAATTCTTTTCCAATTATCTTTTATAAGTTTAGGGAAAGGAATTTTCGTCAAATAAGAAATAATACAATTAATAGTCCCTGCATGGGCCACTATGAAAATATCTTTTGAACCATTAATTTTCTCATTACAAAATGAACTCAATCTATTAAAAAATTGTGCATTAGATTCCCCATTTGGTATTTTATAATTCATTAAATCCTTCTCCCAAGATTTAATTTCAAACTCTGGAATCTTTCTAAAGCTTTTCATTTCCCAATCACCAAAATTTAATTCTTTTAATCTAGTATCCTCTTCATAATTATTAAAAAACTCATCTGCAAGCTTTACGCATCTTTTTAAGGGACTTACGAAAACTTGCATCTTTTTTAAATCTATTTTCTTTCTTTTTAATTTTTTTCTTATTAACTCAACTTCATTAAAAAAATTTTGACTGACATTAACATCAGATTGTCCGTAGAAAATATCATTTTCGATATCAAGTGTTGTATGTCTAAGTAAGTAAATTTTCAATTTTGAATAAATTATGGTTAAAAATGTTTGTCAATATATTAACTTAAGGGTTAGTCATCTAAATTTTTATATTCAGCATCAATAACTTGTTCTTTTTTACTCTTAATATCCATTTTTTCATTTTGAGTTTTTACAAAATCAAAATTATAATATCTATCTGGAAAAAAACTCATTATTAAAAATCTTAGAGATTTAAAAAGTAAAAGTAACCCAATAATATCAGTACAAAAACCTGGAATTATTAATAAAATTCCAGATAACCTTCTAATTAACCACTCCTCTGGTTTTTGAACAATCATTGACAGGTCACTCATATTTCTTTTTGGAAAAAATAACCAGAATCCAAAGATTCCAGTAATCAAAATAAAAAGCAGAGTGTTTACAAATCCAAGGATGTCGCCAAAAAAAATAAATGAAATTATTTCAATAAAAGGCAAGAAAAATAAAAGTTTAATTCCCATATATATCAATATATATTAATATTTCAAAATATGAATAAATAATGGATTTTTTTTTCAACAGTACAATCAACCTATTAATTACAAAATTCTTATTAGCCTCATTATTTGGTAGTATGTTATTTTTTACAATAATAGTTGCACCCACGGTTTTTAAGGTTCTTGATGAAAAAAATGCGAGAGGATTTTTACGATTGGTATTTCCAAGATTATATCTCTGGGGAATTATTTTGACTACTCTCATCTCAATTTTTCTTGCTCAAAATAGTTTGATTAATCTAATAATTTCTTTAACTGTTATTGTTGGTTTTATTTTTAGTAGAGAAGTCTTAACAAAAAAAATTAATGATGCTTCCGATAAAATAAGGATAGACAAATCGTTTGAAAAAAAATTTAAATTTTTACATAGTTTAAGCGTAGCTATTTTTAGTTCTCAACTTTTGTTATTATTAATATTATTCTTCAACATTTGAATTATGTAATTTTTTTAAAAACTGATAATTTACATAAGTGGATTCTATTTTCGATTGATCCAAAATTTTAAAAGGTTTATCTGGCTCGCCTAAATCAGAAATTACAGTCAACGCATTTTCAAACCTCTCTTTAATTGAATATTGTGATGGCGTGACAATTACATTTATGTTTGCACCAATTGCAGACTCATAACCTCTTGGAGAACTTTCAATTGCTAAACATGATTGAGAAGGTAATTTGAGTTGACTTAAAGTCCACAAATAAATATCGGATGATGGTTTTTTGTGTGGCGTACACTCACCATGACCTATAACCTCAAACCAATCTGTTGGTTCCATATCAAAACCTCTCCTAAACAAATTTAAAAGACTTTTTTCTGAAGTAGATGAGACAAGAGCAAGTCTTATATTTTTATTTTTAAGTTCGCAAATCAACCTATATATACCTGGTCTCATTGATATTTTTTCAGTTTGTAAATAATCTTCGAAAATCTGGCTTTTTGAGTCATGAATAGATTGAATATAACTTGATAAATTTTTATATTTTAACATTTCTGGCCACGCTCTTTCCATATAGTATTTTATTCTTTCTTTACCTCCTTCAACAAAAGTTAATTCTTTATAAATTGCTTCATCCCAAAACCAATTTAAGCCAAATTCCTTGAATGACTCATTAAAAGCAAGTCTATGAAAATCCTCACTTTCTGCCATAGTTCCATTTACTTCAAAAAGTACTGCATTAAGTTCCATCTTTTATTTTCTTTATTAAATTTGATGTTGATTTACCTTTTTCATAATTTATAAGTTTAACTTTTCCATTCCATTCAATTGATTCTTTGTAACCTACCACATCTTTCAAATTATAATCACTACCCTTAAAAATCACATCAGGTTTAAGACTTTTTATTAACCTTATTGGCGTCAAGTCTTTAAAAACTATAATCATATCAACAAAAGAAAAGTTTGAAAGCATTAAAATTCTCTCATTTAAATTTATTATAGGCCTCCCTTTTCCCTTCAACTTTGAAATAGAGATGTCACTGTTTAAGCCAAGAATCAAAACATCGCAGTTTTTTCTTGCCTCTTTTAAATAACTCAAATGACCAGAGTGAAGAATATCAAAACAACCATTTGTAAAACCAATTTTTTTTGTATTATATTCTAAAATCTTTTTTTTTGCTTCTTTTAAGCTACAAAGTTTACTCTGAGTAAATCTTTCTTTAAAGACCTCTTCATAATTCACATTAGCAGTCCCAAGTTTTCCAACGGCAATACCTGCAGCACTATTTGCAACTTCACAGGCCTCAATAAGTTTCATTCCTACTGATAAAGCTAGAGATAAATATGCCACAACTGTGTCTCCAGCTCCAGAAACATCATAGACCTCTAGAGCCTTTGAGGACAAATGGTGAGTTTTGTTTTTTTTAGAAACTAAACTCATACCAGATGAACTTCTAGTAGTCAGTACAGCTTGAAAATTAAATTTCTTAATTAAGTCTTTTGAGACAGTTTCTACACACTTGTTTTCAAAATTAAGATTTTTTGAATCAAAGTCTGAAGCCAAAAATAATTCTTTTAAATTTGGTGTGATTATAGAAGCATTTGAATATGAAAAAAAATTTTTTTTTTTGGATCAACAATTACAGGTTTTTTTTTAATATTGCAAAAATCTATCATTTTTTTTAATAGGGCTGCTGTTAAGATACCTTTATTATAATCTGAGATCACTATGACATCGAAATCATTCAAAATTTCTTTAAAGATTGCAAAAATTTTGCTTTCAATAGAGCTATTTATCTCGAAATTTTTTTCCTCATCGACTCGCAAAAGTTGCTGTTGACCCGAGATATATCTTGTTTTTTTTATAGTAATTCTATCATGATCCTCTATTAATTTGGCAGTAAGTTTCTTATGCTTTCTAATTAGTTTTTTTAAGGCTTTTCCTTCCTGATCTTTACCAACTACGGATATTAAAGTGCATTCAGCTCCACCTGACACAATATTCCTTGCAACATTAGCAGCTCCACCTAGAACAAATATTTCTGAATGAAATTTAAAAATAGGTATGGGGGCTTCCGGAGAAATTCTTTCCACATCTCCATTTACATACGAATCAAGAATGATGTCTCCAATACACAAAATTTTAGATTTTGAAAAATCAGGTTTCATATTTTAATTTTCTTTTGTTTTAAGTAGCTTATCAAAATAGTCAATAGTTTTAGTCAATCCAACAGTTCTATTAATGTTAGGTTCCCAATTTAGATTTTTTTTTGCCTCTTCAATATCTGGACATCTCTGTTTTGGGTCATCAGCAGGTATTTCTTTAAATATAATTTTTGAGCTACTATTAGTAAGCTCAATAATCTCCTCTGCTAATTGTCTCACAGTAATTTCATTTGGATTTCCCAGATTAATCGGACCAGTAAAGTTTTCTTTATTCATCATAAGATACATTCCTTCAATAAGATCATCAACATAACAAAATGACCTGGTCTGACTTCCATCACCGTAAACGGTAATGTCGTCGTTTTGCAAGGCCTGGACTATAAAATTAGAAACAACTCTTCCGTCATTTACTTGCATTCTGGGACCATAAGTATTGAAGATTCTAATTACTCTAATATCAAGCGAATGTTGTCTTTTATAATCCCAAAAAATTGTTTCTGCACATCTTTTTCCTTCATCATAACAAGCTCTTGGTCCATTTATACTGACTGCTCCTCTATAAGACTCTTTTTGAGGATGAACTTCTGGATCACCATAAATCTCAGAGGTTGAAGCTTGAAGAATTCTGGCATTTGTTCTTTTTGAAAGTCCCAGCATATTTATTGCACCATGAACACAAGTTTTTATAGTTTGAACTGGATCATTCTGATAATGAATAGGTGATGCTGGACAAGCCAAATTATAAATTTGATCAACCTCAAGATAAAGTGGAAAAGTAATATCATGTCTAATAACTTCAAAATTTATATCATCCACAAGACTTAGGAGATTTTGTTTTGTCCCAGTATAAAAGTTATCACAACAAATTACATAATTTCCTTCCTTTATTAGTCTTTCACATAAAAAAGAACCAAGAAAACCAGCTCCACCAGTAATTAAAATTCTCTTTTTTTTCATTTTAAAAATATCTCAATTTTTTTTGTCTCTTCATTATGCAAAAGAAATTTTGCTTCCTCAAATGTAGGTACCGTTAAATAAATAGTTGGATTATTGCTAAAACCATAACCTTCTAAAGGAATGCCTAATATTGAATCAAACTTATTATTACTATTTTCATCATGAAAAACTGCTACGGCATAATTTCCATTTTTTAGGTTTTTAATCTTTACGCCTTCGTTTACAACTAATTCTGTATTTTTCTTCAAACCCAGAAATTTTCCATCTTTTTTTGGAAAACTTTTTTTAGTATCGTACAATGCAATATGCATAAAACCATTTATATTCTTTACATTTTTTATAATTATTAACAACTCCCCTGAAAATACAACAGAGAAATTAAATATTAAAAAAAAAAAAGTTATTAAATTTAAAAACATTTATGTAATAATACCTATAATATTTTACTTGAGATAGTATTGAAAAAAAAAGTTATGCAATAAGTTATGTTTAGAAAAATAAAAATAATTTTAATTTTATCAATATTAACATCATTTCCCTTTCACTCATCTACTGTTGATAAAAAGAATATAAATGTAATGGATTTGATAAGAAACTCGGATTCTGCTTTAAAGATTGTAAATTCAAATAAAAATTTGAATCATTTTAAAAAATATCTAAAAAATTCAAAAGCAGTATTAATTTTTCCCCGACTTATTGAGGGTGGATTCTTTTTTGGTGCAAAAGGAGGTAATGGCATTTTATTGATTAAAAAAGGCAGCAGTTGGACTGGACCTTTTTTTTACACAATGGGTGGTGTCAGTATTGGATTGCAATTAGGTGTTAAGTCAGGAGAATTGGTGATGACTGTAATGTCATATCGTGGATTAGAATCAATCCTGAAAGAGAGAGTAAAATTTGGGGTAGATATTGAAAGTGCTATTGTTACTGAAGGGGCAGGACTTTCAGCTGAAAGTACAATTAGATTAGCTGATATATATACATTCTCAAATAATGAAGGTTTATTTATTGGTGGCTCTTTTGATGGGTCCTACATTCAACCAAGAAATGACTTTAATGTTTCACTTTTCAATAAAGAGTTTAATCCTGAACAGATAATTGATAGTCAGGTTCTTCATCCATCTGCTAAAATTATTGAGAAAACTATTAGTAAGATTTTGGACTAGATGAACAATACCTCTCTCAAGTCTAAAATAGCATTAGTTTTTTGTGGACATGGTTCAACAAGTAAAATTTATAAATTAGATTTTTTGAGTTTTATAGATAAAATAAAACTTAAGTTTCCTAACAATAAAATTTTCTATTGTTTTATTGAAAAAGATAAACCTTTTATTAACGACTGCTTGTCAAGTATTTATTCTAAATTTCACAAAATTATTTTTATTCCATTATTGATATTTAAAGGAACGCATTATGAAGTTGATATAAAGGAAGCTATTTATTTAATGGAGAAAAAAAATAACTCAAAGATAATAATTGCTAAAAATTTAAATTTAGGAAAAGAAATTGCATCAATAATCCAACTTCAAGTAAGGAAAAAATTGAAAAATACAAATCAATCGTTACTTGTAATTTTATCAAGTTTTAGTAAAAGCAGTTCTGTTTACAGAAGCATCTATTACTATTCGAGAATTTTAATGAAAAATTTAAAATTTAAAAACTGTTTCATTGGTTCATTTGGAAATGAAAGATTAATAATAAAAAACTTAAAAGAGCAAAAAGATAAAATATTTTTACATCCTATATTTTTATTTAATGGTTATTTATATGACTCAATTTTAAAAAAGTTTTCAAATGAATTTAAAAGAAGACTTTTTTTTATAGAACCACTGTTACAAAATGAAAAGTTTTTCTATTATGTTTACAATAAAATAAATCTAATTCTTGAGAGAGAATAAAATTTCTTTTATTTTAAAAATTCTTGAGGAACTTGCATAATCAAAAACCGTTTTACCAGAAAAATCATTTATTTCCAGATTATTTTCAAATTTAAGTAATTCAATTACAGAGTCTAGATTGTGTTCCTCAACTGCGATCATTAATGCAGTTCTCCCAATTTCATCTTGAAAGTTTATGTTAGCGCCATTTTTTACTAAGAGGGATATAAAATTATGTCTTCCTGATAGTATTGAGTAAATTAAGTACGAAATCTTATTTAAAACAGTCATATTAATATCTGCTTTATTCTCTAAAAGTAAAAAGAATAATTCTTCGTTATTATTTTTTATAGAATAAGCTAAAGGTGTAAGTTTTTCAAAATCATACTCGTTTACACTAAATTTTCCAGTTTCCAGAAGTTCCTTTACTCTTTCGAAATTGTCTTCTTTAAGAGCTGAATAAAATGTAAGTTTAGGAAAAA